>LNFM01007575.1_pt1 | contig 39233 bp, 40 predicted proteins | sample 596031 | NCBI WGS metagenome assembly LNFM01 (sample SAMN04254537, study PRJNA301005) | activated carbon metagenome | isolation source: dual media filters at the Ann Arbor, Michigan drinking water treatment plant | place: USA: Ann Arbor | reverse complement strand
TAGTCCTCGAGCATGCGGGCCATCTCGTCGACATCCTTCTCCAGCGCCTCGATCTCGGAGGAGCGCTCGAGCAAGGCGAGCGAGAGCTTGAAGCGGGTCAGGATGGTGCGCAGGTCGTGGCTGACGCCGTTGAGCATGGTGGTGCGCTCGCCGACCGCGCGCTCGACGCGGCGCTTCATCTCGATGAAGGCGTTGCCGGCGCGGCGGACCTCGCGGGCGCCGCGCGGGCGGAACTCGGCGTCGCGGCCCTTGCCGAAGGCCTCGGCCGCATCGGCGAGCTTGAGGATCGGCCGGATCTGGTTGCGCAGGAACAGGACTGCGATCGTCAGCAGGATCAGCGAGGTGCCGAGCATCCAGAGCAGGAAGATGTGGCTGTTGCTGGCGTAGGCCGAGTTGCGCCGCGTCAGGATGCGCATCACGTCCTTGTCGAGCTTGACGCGGATCTCGATCAGGCTGGAGCGGCCGACCGTGTCGAGCCAGAAGGGGCGGGCGACCTGCTGGGCGAGCTCGGCCGAGAGCGCGCTGTCGAGCAGCGAGAAGAAGGGGCGCGGCCCCGGCGGCGGCAGATCGGTGTTGGGGATGATGTCGATGTCCATGCCCAGCCGATCGGCCGCAATGCGCGAGAGCACGCTGGTGTCGGCATCCTGCGGATAGCTCTCATAGACGTCGATCATCGCGGCGATGTCGGCCGAGACGGCCGAGGACAGGCGCTGCGTCACGGTCTGCCAGTGCCGCTCCATGAAGACATAGGCGATCACCGACTGCAGCAGCACGACGGGGGCGATGACGATGACGAGGGCGCGCGGATAGAGGCCCTTGGGGGCATAGCGGGCGATGGCGTGCAGCGGCCGGCCGGCGATCTTGAGCCAGGGCTTCAGCCGGTTGTTGGCGCCGGTCCGCGCGCGCGCGATCGCGGTTCCCAGGCGCGCCCAGCCCGCTCCCATGATCTGCGCCACGCCCCTGCGACGCCTGCCGGGCTGGACGGGCGTCACGTCCGGTCGGTCACGAGGCGATAGCCGACACCGCGCACGGTCTGGAGATAGAGCGGATCGGCGGGGTCGCGCTCGATCTTGCGGCGCAGCCGGTTCATCTGGACGTCGACGGTGCGGTCGTTGGCGGCGGTGCCCTGGGAGGCCAGCTCCTCGCGCGGCACGACCTCGCCGGCGCGTTCGGCCAGGGCGGTCAGGATCTCGCGCTCGCGCTCGGTGAGGCGGACGGGCTCCTCGCCCTTGCGCAGTTCGCCGCGGGAGAGCCCGTAGAGGAAGGGGCCGAAGCGGACGAAATCGGGCCTGGCCGCCTGCGCGGGTTCGGCGGCCATGGTGCGCTTGAGGATGTTGCCGAGGCGCAGCAGCAGTTCGCGCGGCTCGAAGGGCTTGGCGAGGTAGTCGTCGACACCGATCTCGAGGCCGTTGATGCGGTCCTTGCCGTCGGCGCGGGCGGTCAGCATCAGGATCGGAACGGCCGAGTCGGTGCGGAAGCGGCGGGCGAAGTCGAAGCCATTCTCGCCGGGCATCATGATGTCGAGGACGATGGCGTCGAAGACGAGCCGCGCCAGGCGCTGGTCGGCCTCGGCGGCATTGGCCGCGGTGGTGACGCGGTAGCCGTTGTCGCCGAGGAAGCGCGCCAGCAGGTCGCGCAGGCGGCGGTCGTCATCGACCACGAGGATGTGGGGGGCCTCGTCGGGGAGGGGCTTACGCGCCGGCTGTGCGGCCATGTCTTGTCCGCCTTGATTGTCTCTTGCGCCTTGGGCTGATGCCGTGGGCCTCACCGCGGCGCGGCGAGCAAGCCCTGCACCTTGTGGCGTTCGGAGGGATCGATCAACCCCGCGAGGTATTGCGCGACGGTCTCGGCCGCCTCCGGCGCGAGATCGGCCAGCGCCGCCTGGATACGCTGGGCCTGCAGCCTGACCAGCCGCAAGGCGAGATCCTGCCCCGCGGCCGTGGCGTGGAGATGACGCTGGCGCTTGTCCTGCACGCCGGTTCGCTGCTCGACGAAGCCGGTCTCGACCAGCTCCTTGAGGACGCGGTTGAGGCTCTGCTTGGTGATCTTCAGGATGTCGAGCAGTTCGGCGATGGTCAGCCCCGGCCGGCGCAGGACGAAATGCAGCACGCGGTGATGGGCCCGGCCGAAGCCGTATTCGGCGAGGATCAGGTCGGGGCCGCCGACGAAGTCGCGATAGGCGAAGAAGAGCAGTTCGATCAGGTCGTAGGGGACCGTCGCATCCGGTGCGGGAGCGGCGGCGGCCGTGGACCGGGCCTGCGTCTGCGGCATCGAATCCGTCCTGCGAATTACGTCAGTGATGTTGACATATCTCAGACGGAAGATTACCGGTCAAGCGCGCCTGACGACGGAATATGTCGCAAGACGATGTTGCAGCGCAGTATCATTCCGGTCTTCGCCCCGGCCCGCCATGGTGACGGTGCTCGGGGTGCCAGCGGATCAACCGGACCGGACGTGCCAAGAGGAGCACCCCATGTCAGTCATTCCTTTCGACCAGCGCGACGGAGTCATCTGGTTCGACACGTACTGACCCATGGGCTGCATTACGGTTCCTGCGTGTTCGAGGGCGAGCGCGCCTATGACGGCGTGATCTACAAGGGCACCGAGCACTCGCAACGCTTCCACAAGTCGGCCGAGATCATGGATTTCACGATCCCCTGGTCGGTCGCCGAACTCGACGCCGCCAAGGAACTCTGCCTGAAGGAGAACGGGCTGAAGGACGCCTATCTCCGCCCGGTCGCCTGGCGCGGCTCGGAGATGATGGCGGTGTCCGGCATCAACAACACGATCCACACCGCCATCGCGGTCTGGGAATGGCCGAGCATGTTCGACATGGCGCAGAAGCTGAAGGGCGTGCGCCTCGACGTCGCCGCCTATCGCCGGCCGGACCCGGCCTGCGCGCCTGTTCATGCCAAGGCGGCGGGGCTCTACATGATCTGCTCGCTCTCCAAGCACAAGGCGGAGCGCGCCGGCTATGCCGACGCGATGATGCTGGACTGGGAAGGCAATGTCGCCGAATGCACCGGCGCCAACATCTTCTTCATCAAGGACGGCGTGATCCATACCCCGCTGGCCGACCGCTTCCTGAACGGCATCACCCGCCAGTCGGTGATCGATCTCTGCCGCCAGCGCGGCTTCGAGGTGGTCGAGCGGCGGATCCTTCCCGAGGAGCTGGAGGGCTTCAGCGAGTGCTTCATCACCGGCTCGGCGGCCGAGGTGACGCTGGTCTCCGAGATCGGCCCCTACTCATTCCTCACCGGCAATATGGGCAAGGTGATCATGGAGGATTATTCCGACGCGGTGCGGGGCAAGCCCCGGGCTGCCTGAGCACAGGCCGTCATGCCCGGGCTCGACCTGGGCGTGACGGCCGTCAGTTGGCCGCGCTGCTCTTGCTCCGAAACAGCGTGATCCAGTCGTCGCCGGGGATGAGGCGGCACTCGCTCATCTCGCTCCACTGGAGGACGGCAAAGCGCTTGCCGTCCCAGCCATAGGAGCCTGAACTGCCGCAATCGCCGAGGCCGCGGGCCTTGGCGTAGAAGCTGATCTGGCCCGTCCTCGCGTCGAAATCGGCATTGACCAGTTCGCTGGCCGCCTTGCCCGAGGCCCCCTCGAAGGGGGCCGGTCTCGCCTTGGCGACGTCGCGCCCGCCGACCAGCCAGAACTGGCTCGAGACATTGTAGGTGCCGTCCAGGGCCCAGGCGCCATCGGTGTCGGTGAAGCCGTCGGGCATGTCCTCGCAGGAATCAGGCTCGCGCCGTTTGATCTCGGCCCGCATCGCCTTGGTCAGGGCCGTCGCCTCGGCCTTGGCGAGCGGTTTGCCGGAGGCCGGCTTGCTGGCGATGATCGGCAGGGCCGGGGCGGCCGGTGCGGTGCCGGTCGTGCCCTTGCGGATCAGGGCGGTGGGCGTGTTCAGCCGGCCCTGCTGCTCGTCGATCCAGAGCATGGCCGCGACCGAGCCCGCGAGGGAGACCTTGAAGCTTTCCGTTTCGATCGTGGCCGTCAGGATCGTCGCCTTGCGCGCCGCCGTGATCAGGGCCTCGGCCTCCGCGCGCGGGATCGCAATCTCGGCGACCTCGCCGTCGATGCTGGTCGCGGGGAGCGGCCGCCCGGCGGCCGGGAAGGGTGCGCCATCCAGGGCCAGCGCGATGGCGAAGCTCGGCTTCAGCTTCTGCGCCCGCAGCTTCAGCGCCAGCGCCGGGGCGCCATCGGGCCCGGCCGGGCGGTCGAGCCGCAGGAAGGCGATGTCGTCCTCGGTCCCGCCGGGCAGCGAGAGCGCCGTGCAGGATTTTGTATTGTCGCAGCCCGCGATCCAGTCGCGGAAGGTCTTGATCGGGCCGATCTGCGCCTGGGCCGGGGTCGCCAGGGCGAACATCAGCCCGAGCGCCGCCAGCGCACCTTTACTCCCAGCGCCGCGCCGCATCGTCATCTTCTTCCTTCGCCTCGACCCAGCCGCCGGTCGTGCCGTCGGCGAGATGCTCGCGCTTCCAGAACGGGGCGCGGGTTTTGAGGTAGTCCATCATGAAATCCGCCGCCTCGAAGGCGGCCCGGCGATGCGCGGACGTGGCGATCACCAGCACGATCTGCTCGCCGGGCGCGACGCGGCCATAGCGGTGGATGGCGAGCAGCCCCAGCAGCGGCCAGCGCGCTGCCGCCTGCTCGGCGACGCGGGCGATCTCGGCTTCGGCCATGCCGGGATAATGCTCGAGCTCGAGGGCTGCGAGCGTGCCGCCCTCGTCGCGGCAGAGGCCGGTGAAGCTGACGACGGCGCCGATGTCGCGCCGGCCGGCGGAGAGCGTCGCGATCTCGGCCGCGAGGTCGAAATCCTCCCGCTGAATGCGGATGGTGGGGGTCATGCCTGCCTCTGTCTTTCCGGGGCCGCGCGCAGCGCGGAACCCGGAACCCATGACCGGGTGAGCCATGAAGGCGCCATGTCACGGGTTGAGCCCGGTCGTGGGTTCCGGGTTCGCGCCTTCGGCACGCCCCGGAATGACAGGGGGGCCGTCATCTCACCCGCCCGTCATCGGCGGGAAGAAGGCGATCTCGCGGGCGCCGTCCAGGCGCGCGTCCGGCTTGACATGGGTCTGGTTGACGGCGGCGCGCACCAGCGTCTCGTCGGCGAAGGCGGCGGAGGTCGAGCACGGTGGCGACGTCGTCCGGCAGGACGATCTGCTCCTCGGCCTTGCCGACGCGCTCGCGCACCCAGGCGAAATAGATCAGCCTGACGGTCCGTGTCTGCACGGCGGGCGCCGTCGTGTCGGGAGACTGCATCATGAGCCGCGCAGGTCCTCGTCGACCATGTGGCGGATGCCGGCGTTGAAATAGTCCCAGCCGGTGTAGATCGTCAGCGCCGCGGCGATCCACAGCATGACGATGCCGATCTGCGTGTTGTAGGGCAGGACGGTGTCGCCCGCCGGCCCCGCGACGAGAAAGCCGAGCGCGAGCAGCTGCGCCGTCGTCTTCCACTTGGCGACCTTGCTGACGGGGACGCTGACCTTCAGATCGGCGAGGAACTCGCGCAGTCCCGAGACCAGGATCTCGCGGCAGAGGATGACGATGGCCGCCCAGACGGCCCAGCCCTTGATCGTCTCGGTGTGGACGAGCATCAGCAGGAGTGCGCAGACCAGGAGCTTGTCGGCGATCGGATCGAGCATGCGGCCGATGGCGGATTGCTGGCTCCAGGCCCGGGCGATCCAGCCGTCGAGATAGTCGGTGACGGCGGCGGCGACATAGACGGCGAGCGCGATCCAGCGCACCCAGTCGTCCTTCGGCCAGAACAGAAGTCCCACCAGCGCCGGAATCGCCAGGATCCGGCCGTAGGTGAGCAGGTTGGGCAGGGACCAGGGTCCGCGCCGCCGGATGGCTTCTGGAAGAATCGTCACAGGCATCACCAAAGCAGCGGGTTGTGACAGCGTCAACACGCAATGCGGCGACAATGCCGTTGATCGTCAGCCATCGTGAAAATAATCATGGACCGCCTTGGCCGTGGCCGCGTTGACGCCGGGCGTCCGCATCAGGTCGTCGAGCTTGGCGCGCTTGATCGCCTTGACCGTTCCGAAATGCAAAAGCAGCGCCCGCTTGCGCGACGGCCCGATGCCGGGGATCTCGTCGAGCGGGTTCTTCATCGTGTCCTTCTTGCGCCGCGCCCGGTGCGTGCCGATGGCGAAGCGGTGGGCCTCGTCACGCAGACGCTGGATAAAGTAGAGCGCCGGATCGCGCGGCTGCAGCTTGAAGGGCTCGCGCCCGGCCATGTGGAAGGTCTCCCGCATGGCGTTGCGGTCCTCGCCCTTGGCGATGGCGACGAGCGGAATGTCCTGCGCGCCGAGCTCGGCCATGATCTTCTGCGCCGCGGCGAACTGGCCCTTGCCGCCGTCGACGATGACGAGATCGGGGCGGGCGGGGAAGCTGTCGTCGTCGTGTTCGGCGGGTGCCGCGGATCGATCGATCCCATTCGAGCCCTCATCCTGAGGAGCGCCGTCAGGCGCGTCTCGAAGGATGGTGGTCGAGGCTCCGTCGCCCTCTGGAGCATCCTTCGAGACGGCCGCTGACGCGGCCTCCTCAGGATGAGGGGTGGAGGGTAGCGCGCCCGCTTCCTTCGCCAGCCGCGCGAACCGCCGCTGCAGCACCTCGCGCATCATGCCGAAATCGTCGCCGGCGATCGTGTCTGTCGAGATGTTGAAGGTGCGGTAATGGCTCTTCATGAAGCCGTCCCGGCCGGCGACGACCATGCCGCCGACCGCGTTCGTGCCCATGATGTGGGAGTTGTCGTAGACCTCGACGCGGCGCGGCGGCTTCGCCAGGCCGAAGGCTGCGCCGAGCGCGGCCAGCAGCGAACTCTGGCCAGCATTGTCGGCAAGCTTGCGCGACAGTGCCTCGCGGGCGTTCTTGCGCGCCATCTCGATCAGATCGACACGCTCGCCGCGTTTGGGGTTGGCGACCTCGACCTTGCGGCCGGCGCGCGCCGACAGCGCCTGCGTGATCAGGTCCATCTCCGCCAGTTCATGCGAGAGCAGCACGAGGCGCGGCGGCGGCTTGTCGTCGTAGAACTGGGTGACGACCGAGGCCAGCACGTCTTCGGGCGTCAGGCTGCGGTCGGCGCGCGGGAAGAGGGCGCGGTTGCCCCAGTTCTGCTTGTTGCGGAAGAAGAAGATCTCGACGCAGAACTGCCCGGCCTGCTCGTCGATGGCGAAGACATCCGCCTCCTCGACCCCTTGCGTGTTGATGTCCTGCCCGGCCTGCACGGCCGAGAGCGCCGCCAGCCGGTCGCGATAGCGCGCCGCCTTCTCGAATTCGAGCTCTTCGGCCGCCTCCTGCATCCGGGTCGAGAGCAACTGCTTCACGTTGGAGGAGCGGCCCGAGAGGAAGTCGCGCGCCTGGGAGGCCAGCGCCTGATAGTCGGCAATCGCGATTTCGTCGGTGCAGGGGCCGGCGCAGCGCTTGATCTGGAAGAGCAGGCAGGGCCGCGTGCGGTTCTCGTAGAAGGAATCGGTGCAGGAGCGCAGCAGGAAGGCCTTCTGCAGCGCGTCGATCGTCCGCTCCACGGCCCAGACCGAGGCGAAGGGGCCGAAATAGTCGCCCTTGCGCTGGCGCGAGCCCCTGTGCTTCGCGATCTGGGGCGCCTCGTGGTCGCCGCTCAGCAGGATGTAGGGGAAGCTCTTGTCGTCGCGCAGCAGCACATTGTAGCGCGGCCGCAGCTGCTTGATCAGGTTGGATTCGAGCAGCAGCGCCTCGGTTTCCGTCCCCGTGGTGACGAATTCCATGTTCGCCGTCTCGGCGATCATCCGGGCGACCGCATTGGTGTGGGCCATGCCGCGCGCATAGGCCGTCACCCGGTTCTTCAGGTTCTTGGCCTTGCCGACGTAGAGCACCTCGCCGGCCGTATCGAACATCCGGTAGACGCCCGGCTTGTTGGGCAGATGCTTGGCGAAGCCGGCGATGACCTCGATGCCGGCCTTGAGCGCGCCCGGCGCTGTCTCGCCGAGATCGAGGGCAGGCGTCGGCAGGGCCTCCTCGACCTCGGGCTCGGGGCCGGCCCCGGTGTCCGGCAGGTCCTCTTCGGGCGGGTGCTGGGTCGGTTCGCGATTCATCGCTCGCATGTAGGATGCGCGAAGCGTTTCGTCATGTCAGCAGTCGCGCTCCGGTGTTCAAGGCGGCCGGTCCCATGGGCTTCGCTTGATCGGTCCAGCCTGCGTCGCCATCTGCGGATGACCGAAACGAGATCGAAAGCGCCTTATGTCCTCATCTGATCATCTGCAGATCGTTCTCGCCTCGCGCCCCGACGGGCGCCCAGCCCCGGACAATTTCCGGCTTGAGCGGGGGGCGATCCCGACCCCTTCGGACGGCGAGGTCCTGCTGAAGATCCTCTATCTCTCGCTCGATCCCTATATGCGCGGGCGGATGAGTGCCGCGAAAAGCTATGCCGCGCCGACCGAGATCGGCGCGGTCATGGAAGGCGGCACGGTCGCGGGCGACATCGTGCTGTCCCATTCCGGCTGGCAGTCGCATGCGCTGGCGAAGGGCGAGCAGCTGCGCAAGCTCGATCCGGCTGCCGCCCCCGTCACCACGGCGCTCGGCGTGTTGGGGATGCCGGGCTTCACCGCCTATGCGGGCCTGCTGACGATCGGCCAGCCGAAGGCCGGCGAAACGGTCGTCGTCGCCGCCGCCAGCGGCCCGGTCGGTTCGGCGGTCGGGCAGATCGCGCGGATCAAGGGGGCGCGCGCCATCGGCATCGCCGGCGGACCGGACAAATGCGCTTTTGTGCGCGACACCTTCGGATTCGACGCCGTGATCGACCATCGCGCGCCGGATTTCGCGGTGCAGCTCGCGGCGGCCTGCCCCGATGGCATCGACGTCTATTTCGAGAATGTCGGCGGCAAGGTCTGGGACGCGGTCTTCCCGCTGCTCAACACCTTCGCGCGCATCCCGGTCTGCGGGCTGGTCGCGCAGTATAACGCCACCGGGGATTTCGAGGGGCCCGACCGGCTGCCCGTGCTGATGCGGCAGGTTTTGTCGAAAAGCCTGCTGATCCGCGGCTTCATCCAGCGCGAATTCATCGCCCAGCGCCCGGATTTCGAACGCGAGATGGCAGCCTGGATCGCCAGCGGAGCCGTGAAATACAAGGAAGACATCGTCGAGGGTCTTGAGCGGGCGCCCGAGGCCTTCATCGGGCTGCTCGAGGGCGGCAATTTCGGCAAGCTGATCGTCAAGCTGTGAGCGGAAGGGCAGCGGCTGGGGGTGTTTTCGCTTGACCGCATCGCAAGCAGCCCATGCCCACATTCGCCATCGCCTTCCCGGTGATCGACCCGGTCGCGCTGCAGTTCGGGCCGCTCTCGGTCAAATGGTACGGGCTGGCCTATGTCGTCGGCCTGCTCGGCGGCTGGTGGTATGCGCGCCGGCTGGTTTCGTCCGAGCCGCTCTGGGCGGGCCGGGCGCGGCCTTCGGCGGATTCGCTCGACGACATGCTGCTGTTCGTGGCGCTCGGCGTCGTGCTCGGCGGGCGGCTCGGCTTCGTGCTGTTCTACGACCTGGCGCGCTATCTCGAACGGCCGCAGGACATCCTGGCGATCTGGCAGGGCGGCATGTCCTTCCATGGCGGGCTGATCGGCGCGACGCTGGGGTTGTGGCTGTTCGCGCGCCGGCGTGGCTATCCGGCCTTGTCGGTGTTCGATCTTGCCGCCGCCGTCGTGCCGATCGGGCTGTTCCTCGGGCGCATCGCCAATTTCATCAATGCCGAGCTCTGGGGCCGGCCGGCGCCGGATGTGCCCTGGGCGATGGTGTTTCCGGGCGGCGGGCCGCTGCCGCGCCATCCGAGCCAGCTCTACGAGGCCTTCTCCGAGGGGCTCCTGCTCTTCATCCTCCTGGCGCTGCTGGTGCGGGCCGGCGGGCTGAAGCGGCCCGGCCTCGTCGCCGGCGTCTTTGGCATGGGTTATGCGGTGGCGCGCATCGTTTGCGAATTCTTTCGCGAGCCGGACCCGCAGCTCGGCTTCCTGTTCGGAACCTCGGTCGATGCGCTCTCGGGCGGCATCACCATGGGCATGCTTTTGTCGCTGCCGCTGTTCGCGGCGGGGCTGGTGCTCGTGCTGCGCGCCCGGCGGGGCGCTGCGTGACCGCGCTGAAGGCGGAACTCGTCCGCCTGATCGCGGAAGAGGGGCCCATACCCATCTCGCGCTTCATGGCGCTGTGCCTCGGCCATCCCAGGCATGGCTACTATAGGACGCGCGATCCCTTCGGCGCGCAGGGCGACTTCACCACCGCACCCGAGATCAGCCAGATGTTCGGCGAGATGATCGGGCTCTGGGCGGCCCATCTCTGGCAGGCGATGGGCTCTCCCAGTCGCTTCTCCCTGATCGAGATCGGCCCGGGCCGCGGCACGCTGATGGCCGACATGCTGCGCGCCACGCGGATTCTGCCGAGCTTCCGGGAGGCGCTAGCGGTGCATCTGGTCGAGACCAGCCCGGTGCTGCGCGAGATCCAGGCTTCGACGCTCGCCGGCAAGGCGGAGCCGAGCTGGCATGAACGCGTCGAGACCGCGCTGGAGGGGCCCGCGATCATCGTCGCCAACGAACTGCTCGACGCGCTGCCGCTCGACCAGTTCGTCATGACGGAAGAGGGCTGGCGCGAGCGGCTCGTCGGGCTCGACGGCGAGGGGCGCCTCGCCTTCGGGCTGGCCGCGACCGCGTCCGACGGGGCGGGGCCCGCGACGGCGCCGCCCGGCGCGATCCTGGAGCAGCCGCTGGCGGCCCTGTCGCTGGTGTCGACCATCGCATCGCATCTGGCGCGTCATGGTGGCGGGGCGCTCTTGATCGACTATGGCGCGATGCAATTAGGCTTCGGCGACACGCTGCAGGCGATGCGCCGGCACGCTTTCGTCGATCCGCTGGAGGAGCCGGGCGAGGCGGATCTGACCGTGCATGTCGATTTCGCCCGGATGGCCCAGGCGGCGCTGCGGGCGGGCGCCGCGACCCACGGACCCGTCCGGCAGGCGGATTTCCTGCTGGCGCTCGGCCTGGCCGAGCGGGCGCAGGCCCTGTCGGCCAAGGCGACGCCGCGGCTGACCGCGCGCGGCGAGACCGGCATGGGCGATCTGTTCAAGGTTCTGGCCGTCTCCCATCCGGGCCTGCCGCCGCTGCCCGGATTTGACCTTCATCGCCTGCCAGAGCAGGGCTGACATGAGCGGCACCGCTCGCTGAAACCGGACGACACGATGTTCATCACCTCCCCCGATCTGGCCGCCGAGCCCGGCATCCGCCACGCCTTCTTCACGCGGGAGGGCGGCGTCTCCAACGGCATCTACGCCTCGCTGAACGGCGGCTTGGGTTCCTCCGACGATTCCGCAGCGATCGCCGAGAACCGCCGGCGCATGGCGGCGCATCTGGCGGTCGAGCCGACGCACCTTGTCAGCCTCTATCAGGTGCATTCCGCCGATGTGGAGGTGGTGACGGGGCCGTGGCCGGGGGAGCGGCCCAAGGCCGACGCCATGGTGACGGCGGCGTCCGGCGTGGCGCTCGGCGTCTCCAGCGCCGATTGCGGGCCGATCCTGTTCGCCGACAGCGAGGCGCGGGTCGTCGGCGCGGCCCATGCGGGCTGGAAGGGGGCCTTCGGGGGCGCCGTCGCCTCGACCGTGACGGCGATGGAGAAGCTCGGCGCGCGCCGCGAGCGCATCGTCGCCGTGCTCGGTCCGACGATCAGTGCCGCCGCCTATGAGGTCGGGCCGGAATTCGTCGAGCGCTTCAAGGCCGAGAACGCGACCTATGCGCGCTTCTTCACGGCCTCCGAGCGGCCGGCGCATGCGATGTTCGACCTGCCGGCCTTCATCGGCCTGCGCGCCCAGGAGGCTGGCATTGGCCGCTTCCGGGACCTGTCGCTCTGCACCTATGGCGATGAGCAGCGCTTCTTCAGCTATCGCCGCACGACCCATCGCAGCGAGCCGGATTACGGGCGGCTGATCTCGGCGATCACGCTGGTTTGACCAGAATTCAGGACAGATGAGTGCCGGCATCCATGCGCTGGTGCAGGATGCGAATGACCTCAATGCGGTCGTGCTTGACTCGATTGAAGATGGCGTGGGCGCCGACGCCAAGGCGCCGGTAGCCCGAGCCCAGATCTGAACGCCCCACTCCCGGTTCGGGCATTTGGGTGAGGCGGGACAGTGACGTGGTGATGCCCGAGATATAGCTGAAGGCCTGCGCGGCACCCCAGCGTTCTCTTGATTGGCGGCTGATCTGCCGAAGATCTGACTTCGCCGCCGGCCTGAGAAAGAGCGTTCTCATTTCGCGGGCGCGATGTCGGGAAACTCCTCGGTCAGGAAGGCATCGACATCGAATGCTTCTGCTGCGCCACTGGCTTCGCCCTCGTCGAGCGCGGCGCGTAGCGCGGCGATCCGGGCCTGCTGATCTTCAAGCAGGCGCAAGCCAGCCCGCACCACTTCGCTGGCGGAGCCATAGCGCCCTTTCTCGACCTCCGCTTCGATGAAGCTGACGAAATGGTCGCTGAGGCTGATCGAGGTGTTCTTGCCCATGGCCTGATCCGAGATGTTACCAGATTTTGGTATAACGCTGCTCGCCCACCCTGTCATGCGTGGCCGCGCCTTTCCCCGATTGGCCGGGCCGCTATCGTGCCCGTCCCCGCGTCGCCGGAATCTGACCATGCCCCGCACCATCGACTACTATTTCTCGCTGCATTCGCCCTGGACCTATCTCGGCCATGCGACCTTCCTCGACATTGTGGCGCGGCATGGCGGCCGGATCGTGTATCGGCCGGTGCCGCTGCGGGCGGTGTTCGACGAGACGGGCGGTCTGCCGCTGCCGAAGCGCCATCCGGTGCGCCAGCGCTACCGGCTGATGGATCTGCAGCGCTGGCGCGAGCGGCGCGGCGTGAAACTCATGCTGCAGCCGAAGCATTTCCCCTTCGATCCCTCGCTCGCCGACCGTTTCCTGATCGCGATCGTGAGCGCTGGCGGGGATCCGGGGCGCTTCATGGGCGAGATCATGGCGGGTGTCTGGTCCCGCGACGAGGACATGACGCAGCCCGGGGCCGTGGCCCGGGTGGCCCGGTCCTGCGGCTTCGATGCGCAGGCCCTGGCGCTGGCGGCCGACAGCGAGGCGGTGGTGCAAAGCTATGAGGGCACCATCGCGGCGGCGATTGCAGCCGGCGTCTTCGGTGCGCCGAGCTATGTGCTCGACGGCGAGGTGTTCTGGGGGCAGGACCGGCTCGAACTCCTCGACAGCGCGCTCGCCAGCGGCCGCGCGCCCTATCGGCCGGACCCGGCCGCCTGATCGCCGGCGTCAGCCGACGATGTCGGGCGTGCGCCAGCCGAGGTGCTGGCCGGCATCGACGGCGATCATCTGCCCGGTGACCGAGCGGGCGCGGGCGAGGTAGAGCACCGCCTCCGCGATCTCGCTCGCATCGATCTTGTGGCGCAGCAGCGTTCCGGCCGCCTCCTGCTCCATCGCCTCGGGGCCGTCATGGGGGTTGGGCAGCGTCGGGCCGGGCCCGACCGCGTTGACGCGGATGCGCGGCGCCAGAGCCTGCGCCATCGTCGTGGTCGCCGTCAGCAGCGCGGCCTTTGTCAGGGTGTAGGAGTAGTATTGCGGCGTCAGCTTCCAGACGCGCTGGTCGATGATGTTGACGATGGCGCCCTGGCGCCCCTCCGGGAGCCGGTTCGCGAGCGCTCCGGCCAGCACCGACGGGGCGCGCAGATTGATCGAGAACTGACGATTCCAGGTCGGCACGTCGATGGCCGTGACCTCGTCGACGAGGAAGCTCGAGGCATTGTTGACGAGCAGCGTGACGGGGCCGAGCGCGGCCTCCGCCGCCGGCAGCAGGCCGGCGACCGCGTCGGGATCGACGAGATCGGCGACCAGCACGGCGGCGCGGCCCCCATTCGCCACGATGCCCGCCGCCAGCGCATCGGCCTCGTCGCGCGCGCGGCCGCAATGGATCGCGACGGCATAGCCGTTCGCCGCCAGACGCTCGACGATGGCGCGGCCGATGCGACGCGCGCCGCCCGTCACCAGTGCGACCTCAGCCATCCCGCCGCTCCTGTGCATCTGTCTGTGTCTGCGCGGGTGCCTCGCCCGAGCGCCGCTGGAGCCGCCGCTCCCAGTGCTTCGCCACCCGCAGATAGCGATAGAAGGCATAGTTCATCGCCGTCATGAAGCCGTAGACGCCGCGCAGGGCGTGGCGGCGGCCGATATAGGCCTTGATGAAGTTGGCGGGGAATTCGACGGCGAGCCGGAACACCGAGAGCGACTGGCCGCGCCGGTCGAGATCGTCGGCCTGGGCATCGCTATAGCTGTTGAGCTTGGTCATCTGCTCCCCGAGCGAGCGCACGGAGTAGTGATGGACCGTCCCTTTAAGCCGGGCGACGCGCGTGGCGGGCGCGAGGTCGACGCGGTCATGCACGGGGGAGGGCGAGTAGCGGCCCCTGTCCTTCCGGTAGAGCCGGACGGGGGCGAGCGCATAGGCGAAGCGATGCGGCGCAGGCTCGCCCGGGAAGATCTCCGCGATGCGAATCTTGTAGGCGTCGGCGGCCGGGCCCGGGCCTGCGAACAGGGCCGCGATCTCGGCGGCGAGATCGGGCGGGACGACCTCGTCGGCGTCGATGTTGAGCAGCCAGTCGTGGCGGCACTGATCTTCTGCGAAGCGCTTCTGCTGGCCATAGCCCGGCCAGCTGTTGAAGATCACGCGGGCTCCCAGGCGCGCCGCGATCTCCTGCGTGCCGTCCGTCGAGCCCGAATCGACCAGCACGATATCGTCGCTGAGGCTGCGCACCGCCCTGATCGTCCGCTCGATCCGGTCTGCCTCGTCGCGCGCGATAATGAAGATGGAGAGGAGCGGCACCCGGATTCCATTCTGGCTGGCTTGCTCGGCTAAAGCACGCGTCACGGGGGGCCGCAAGCGCGGCGGAAAAAATTGTGGCGAGATTGGGAACCTCGGGTGACGGCGCGCGTTTCCGCAACGGGCCGTGGTGGAACCTCACGAAGTTGTTAGTATTCGGTTCACCATTAGGCATGCTTTAACAGACGTTAACGTGCGTTTATACAATCGCCGCAGTTATCCCAATCGTGCCGCATTTTCGCCGCGGTCTGGGAGGCACATGTGCTTCCGACGCAACAGACAAAAGCCTCGCCAGGTCTTATAACCATTCCATCGACATCACCCGCCGGGGCAACCGGCAAAGCGACGACTAGGAGTACTACCATGAAGAAGTTCCTGCTTTCGAGCGTTGCGGCGATCGGCCTCGTCGCTGCCGGCGCTGCCTCCGCCGCCGACCTGCCGTCCCGCAAGGGCCCGGTCGTCGCTCCGGTCTACGCCCCCGTCTTCACCTGGACCGGCTTCTACGTCGGTGCCAACGCCGGCTACGGCTTCGGCAACGTGAACGCCGGCACCTTCGCCCTGGCTCGCACGGTTTCGATCGGCGACATCGACGGCTTCGTCGGCGGTGGACAGATCGGCTACAACTACCAGATCGGCCAGATCGTTCTCGGCGTCGAGGCGGACATCCAGGGCGCCGACCTGAAGGCCAGCAACGGCTTCGGTGACCGCATCAAGACCGAGTACTTCGGCACGGTTCGTGGCCGCGTCGGCTTCGCCTTCGACCGGTTCATGCCCTACATCACCGGTGGTTGGGCCTACGGCAACGTGAAGACCAACATCGCCGGCATCGGCTCCTCGGACACCAGCCACACCGGCGGCTACGCTGTCGGCGCCGGCGTCGAGTATGCCTTCACCAACAACTGGACCGCCAAGGTCGAGTATCTCTACGTCGACCTCGGCGAGAAGAGCTTCTTCAACACCGGCGTCAAGGTCGGCACCGACTTCTCGGTGGTCCGCGCCGGCCTGAACTACAAGTTCTAGTCTGCTCCCCCTCACGGGGACAAAAAGAACCCGGTGGCCTCGGCCACCGGGTTTTTTGTTGTTTCGGGTGATCGTTACGACCGGGAGCCGGGCCGGCAGTGCGGCGCCGGCCGGTCCCTGTCGCGAGACCGGCCGGCCGTGCGGGTGTCAGCCCTTGACGCGGGTCGCCTCGAAAGACGGGACCTTGGTGGCGAAGGCGTCGAGCCAGGCGACGAGCCGGGGGTGATCGGCCCGCCAGGTGCCGGCGAAGCGCAGGTCGAGATAGCCGAGCGCGCAGGCCAGCGCGATCTCGCCGATGCGCGGACGGTCGGGATAGACCGGCGGGGCGGCTTCGAGCGCCGCCAGCGCGCGCGACACCTTGCCGGCCTGGTTGGCGACCCAGGCGGCGTTGCGGCCCTCTTCCGGGCGGAAGCGCGTCTCGTAGACCTGGAGCAGAGCGGCGTCGCAGAGGCCGTCGGCCAGCGCTTGCAGGCGCAACTGCGCGAAGCGCGCTTCACCGGCCGGGATCAGCCGGTTGCCGCCGGCGAGATGGTCGAGATAGTCGACGATGACGCGCGAATCGAACAGCGTCATCCCGTCTTCCAGGACCAGCGTCGGGATCTTGCCGAGCGGGTTCTGCTGGCGCAGCGGCTCGGCCGGGTCGTTGGTGTCGGCGACGACGATCTCGATGCGGTCGCTCAGCCCGAGTTCGGCGGCGGCCATCTTGACCTTGCGGCCGAAGGGGGAGGCGGGGGAGGAGCGGAGAACGAGCATCGGCGAGGCCTCGGAAATGCGGGCGTGTCAGCCGTCCGGACGGATCGGCTCGCATAGATAGCGCGGCTGCGGTCCCTGGGCGAGGCGTTCCGTCAGGGCCGGCAGCAGGATCTGCGCCTCCTCGGCGAGCCGCCAGGGCGGGTTGACCAGCAGCATCCCCGTGGCACTGAGGCCGCCGGCCGCCTCGGGCCGGTCGACATCGATCTCGAGCCGCAGCAGCCGGCCGATGCCCGCATCCAGGATCGCATCGACCAGGCCTGTGGCCGCGCGGCGGTCCTTGACCGGGTACCAGAGCGCGTAGATGCCCGTCGGCCATTTGCGATGCGCGGCGACGACCTCGGCCGCGAGCGTCTCGAACTCGTCCTTCTCCTCGAAGGGCGGGTCGATCAGGACCAGCCCGCGCCGCTCCTTGGGCGGGACATTGCCGCGCAGCGCGTTCCAGCCGTCGATCGCCAGCGCCTTGCAGCGCTCGTCGCGCCCGATCGCGGCGACGAGCTTCTTATGCGTCTGGGGGTGGAGCTCGGCCGCGATCAGCCGGTCGTCGCGGCGCATCGCCTGCCGGGAGAGCCAGGGCGAGCCGGGATAGGCGTTCGGCCCATAGAGCGCGCGCGCGCCGGCGACCGCGTCGCGCCAGGGCTTGAGCAGGGCTTCGACGGGGGCGGCGAGCGGGGCCTGGTCGAGCCGCGCGACACCGTCCTTCCATTCATGGGTCCGCAGGGCTTCTTCCGAGCCGAGGTCGTAGCGGCCGGCGCCGGCATGGGTGTCGACGATGCGGTAGGGCGTGTCCTTGGCGTTCAGATGCGTCAGGACGCGCATCAGCACGACATGCTTGAGGACGTCGGCGAAGTTGCCGGCATGAAAGCCGTGGCGGTAATTCATGCCGCGCTCATACGCGGCTTTGCGGCCGCTGTCAGCGCGGCGCCGGCACGGTGATGTCGCGCGTGCGGCAGCCGGAGCGATCGACCTCCTCGCACATGCGGAAATTCCGTAGGTCCTTGCTCAGGCAGATGCGGACCTCCTGCAGCACGCCGCGTCGGCAGGCGACCGACATCATGTCGGTGCGCAGGCCCGGATTGGCATCGACGAAGGCGCGCTCGATGTCGATCGCGGTCCAGTTCTGCTCGCGCCCGGCCTTGGCCAGGGCCGGGGGAATCGCGACCTTCTCGCGGGCCCGGCGCGTATCGGCGAAATAGTCGCTCGGGCTCGAGCCGGAGCAGGTGCCGTGCTTGCGCCATTGGTGGCGGGCGAGCCCCTCGCTCGGAAACAGCCCCTTCGCCTGGTCGAGCGCGATGCGCGAGGGCGTGCGCCCGGCCGGGCCGCATTCGCTCGGAAAGCCGCGCTCGTTCTGCGGCCAAAGGCCATGCACGACGAAACCGAGGCCCGCCCCGTCGGCACATTGCTCGCGGTTGCGATCGCGATCGCCGTCCAGCTCGCAGAAGCCGGGCGACCAGGACAGGGCGAGGACGTAGAAATCGAAATCGCCCGGTTGGCCGCCCCGGTCGTTGCGCGGCTGCGCCACGGCCTCGCCGAGCAGGCCCGCCAGCAGCGGCAGCGCGAGTGCGAATCGCAGGAGGTTCATCGGCGGCGATGCCCGGCTCAGGGCCGCGCCATCTTGCAGTCGGGCGCGTAGCTGCGGTGCCGGTCGAGCCCGCTGACGCACCAGTTGACGTTCCAGGTCCAGCCGAAGAGGCCGAGATTTTCGCGCACGGAGTAGTCGACGCGATGCAGCGTGCCGTCGTTCAGGGCCATCCGGCCGGTGCAGAAGCGACGGGGAATGAAGTCATCGCCCAGGGGGCGGAAGCCGATCGGCCTGATCCGGTCATAGGCGACGGCCTGCAGCGGGCCCCAGAACTTGGCCTCGCGCGAATTGAACCAGCTGGTGATCTGGCCGAGAACCGCGGGGTCGTCGCAGGCGGGCAGCGCACCCGTCAGCGGCACGGTGCGGTTTTCGGCGCGGTCGGCCGGATGGACCATCCGGCGGCCCGAGGCCTCGGCCGAGGCGGCGGCCGTCAGGACTGCGAGGGATGCGAGGGCGGTTCGCAGCAGGGCGCGGCGCATGGAGGTCAGCCTCGTCGAGGGGCGGAAATGAAGGCGCACGATGGCGGGGGCCGTTCGCAGGGTCAAGGCGCCGGCGCCCGGGCGGGCCATCCCGGCGCGGGCTGTGGCTTTTCGATCCGCCGCCGGATGCGGGGGAATGGCTGCCACGCGACCGGGGCGCTGGCCTCAGTGCCGCGGATCGGGAACAGTGACGGCGAGACGGAGCAGGAGGATGCGATGACGACGGACCGCGACGCCGAGGAGACGATCATCGCCGAGCCCGGCGCTCTGAGGGCGCATATGGGCCCGGTCAACCCGCTGGCCGAGCGCAAGGTGCTCGACCGGCTCGACGGGCATTGCCGCGACTTCATCGCGCTCTCGCCCTTCCTCGTATTGGCGACCTCGGACGGCGAGGGGCGGGCCGATGCCAGCCCGCGCGGGGATGCGCCGGGCTTCGTCGAGGTGGTCGACGAGCGGACGCTGTTCATTCCCGACCGGCGCGGCAACAACCGGGTCGACAGCTTCGGCAACGTGCTGGCCTCGCCCGGTGTCGGGCTGATCTTCATGGTGCCGGGCATCGCCGAGACGTTGCGGGTCAATGGCCGCGCGCGGCTGACCCGCGACGCGGCGCTGCTCGAACCCGCGACCGTGCAGGAGCGCACGCCGACGCTCGGCCTGCTCGTCGCCGTCGAGGAGGCCTTCTTCCACTGCGGCAAGGCGCTGATCCGCTCGAAGCTCTGGGACCCGGCGAGCCGGGTCGAGCGCAGCCGTTTCCCCTCGCTCGGCCGCATCATGGCGGACCAGACGAAGGCCGTCGGCGTCGCGGAGGCGGAGGCCAATCTCGAAGAGGCCTACCGGACGCGGCTGTACTGAGAGCCGGGCTGCGCCTTCAGAACGAGGCCTCCAGCATCGCGGCATAGTCGGCCGCGGTGGCGGCGCGCGGGTTGGTCGCGCTCGAATGGTCCTTGGTCGCGGCCTCGGCGATGGCGGGAATGACGCCACGTGGCAGGCCCATGGCCGAGAGGCTGGCGGGCATGCCGAGGCGGGCGACGAGACCGGCGATCCAGTCGGCGAGATCCGTTTCGGGCGCGAGGCCGAGAACCTTGCGGATCTCGGCGTATTTGGCCTTGGCCTCGGGCGCGTTGAAGCGCAGCACGGCCGGCAGCAGCACGGCGTTGAGCGTGCCGTGATGCAGCGAGACCTCCTTGAGCCCGCCGAGCGGGTGGGACAGCGCGTGGACGGCGCCGAGCCCCTTCTGGAAGGTCAGGCCGCCCTGGAGCGCGGCCATCATCATCTCCTTGCGGGCCTCGCGATCGCCGCCGTCCTTCACCGCGCGCTCGATGAAACCGACGGCGCGCCTGAGGCCGTCCAGCGCGATCGCCTCGGCCGGCGGGTTCTCGCGCGGGCTGAGATAGGTCTCGATGCAGTGGGTGACGGCGTCCATGCCGGTGGCAGCGGTGAGCCAGGCCGGCAGGCCCAGCGTCAGCGCGGGGTCGCAGATCGCCAGGCGCGGGATCAGATGCGGCGAGATGAAGCCGAGCTTGCGCCCGTCCTTCAGCGTGATCAGCGCGGCGCGGCCGACCTCGCTGCCGGTGCCCGAGGTCGTCGGGATCGCGATCACGGGGGCGACGGCGGCGGTGACCTTCGGGATGCCGCCGAGGATCGCGGCATAGGTTTCCAGCGAGCCTTCATGGGTCGCGAGCAGCGCGACGCCCTTGGCGAGGTCGATCGGCGAGCCGCCGCCGATCGCGACGAGCCCGTCGCAGGCGTGCTCGCGATAGAGCCCGAGCGCGGCCTCGACCGCTTCTTCCGTCGGGTTGGTCGGCGTGCCGTCGAAGACCGGCGCGGCCGCCAGAACCGGCGCGATCGCCTGAATCTTGGCGACGAGGCCGGCCGCCACGATCCCCTTGTCGGCGATGATCAGCGGCCTGGCGACGCCGAGGCCCGCGAGATCGGCCGCGATGCAGTCGATCTCGCCATAGCCGAACTTGACGGTGGTGAGGTAGGTGATCAGGGCCATCGGAGGATCCTTCGCCTTTCGCGTGAAGACAGGGTGCCCCGGTCAGGGCGTATCGAGCACGGGTGGCGCCGGGTTCGCCCGGCGTTCGAGCAGAATCAGAGCGAGCCCGGCCGCGACGATGAGCGTCGCGCCCGCCAGCATCGCGGGCGTCGGCCAGTCGCCGAAGACCAGCCAGCCGAAGATCAGCGCCCAGACGATCAGCGTGTACTGATAGGGCACGACAACAGAGGCTTCCGCCAGCTTGAGGGAGCGCGTCACGCACAGATGCGCCACCATGGCGACGATGCCGAGCAGGCCGAGCATCGCGGCATCGGCCCAGCTCGGCGTGACCCAGCCGAAGGGCAGCAGCACGAGGCCCATCAGCAGGGCGCCCAGCGTCTGCCAGGCGACGAGGGTCACGTCGGGGGTGCCGCGCAGATAGCGGCCGGCGATCATCATGCCCGCGAAGAGGACGCTGCCCAGAAGCGCCAGAAGCGCCGGCATCGACAGGCTCGCGCCCGTCGGATTGAGCGCGATCGCGACGCCGAGAAAGCCTGCCGCAATGGCGAACCAGCGCCCTGCATCGACACGCTCGCCCAGCAACAGCACGGCCAGCAGCGCCGACCAGACGGGTGCGGCGAGCCAGAGCGTCATCGTGTCGGCGAGCGGCAGATAGGAGACGGCGAGGTAGAACAGCGCGACCTCGCCCGAGCCGAGCGCCACGCGCAGGACCTGCAGGCCGGGACGCTCGGGCCGCAGCGTCCGCATCAGGCCCTGGCGGATGACGAAGGGCGCGAGCACGGCCAGGCCGGCGGCGCTGCGCAGCAGCAGCACCTGGCCGACCGTGTAGGTCGCGACGAGCCATTTCCCCATGACGTCGTTGAGGGAAAACATCAGGATGCCCAGCAGCATCATGCCGATACCGGCAAGGGTCGCGTTGCGGATCGGCATACGTGGCGGTTCACCTCGATTCGGGCCTCCCGAATGACCGAGGCGAAGGCTGCAGGCAAGCGCCGTGGTTGCGGGCGAGGCAGACCCAAAGCGCCGCACAATAATTTTTTATTGACTTAATTAAGTGATGACGGAATCATTGGCCCATGGACGCCTTCACCGCGCTTGCCGACCCGACCCGCCGCCGCATCGTCGAAATGCTGGCGGAGGGGGAGCTTTCGGCCGGTGAGATCGGGGAGCGGTTCACGCTGTCGGCACCGGCGATCTCGCAGCATCTCAAGGCGCTGCGCGAGGCCGGGCTGGTCCGGGTCACGGTCGCAGGCCAGCGGCGCATCTATGCGCTGGATCCAGACGGCATCGACGGTTTCGAGCAATGGGTCCGGCGCGTGCGCGCCTTCTGGCCCGACAGGCTGGCGGCCCTCGAGGCCGCGCTACGAAAGCCCGATCCGGGCGAGGAGGCATGATGCAGACGCAGGCACGGCAGGCCGACACAAAGGCCTATGGCGAGGTTCTGGAGAGCGGGGCGGTGCGCTTCGAGCGGCTGCTGCCGGGGCCGATCGAGCGGGTCTGGGCCTATCTGGTCGAGGACGGGAAGCGCGCGACCTGGTTCTGCGGCGGCGAGACGGAAGCCCGCGCCGGCGGCCGGATCGACCTCGTCTTCAAGCATTCGCGCATCACTGACGAGGTGCCGCCCGAGAGCCATCGCAAGATGAACGATGAGGGCGCGCTGATGAGCGGCACCGTCACGGTCTACGAGCCGCCGCACCGGCTGGCCTTCACCTGGGCCGGGATGGGCGATCCCGATTCCGACGTCGAGATCGAGCTGACGCCGGTGGGCGACGAGGTCCGCCTCGTGCTGGTCCACCGCCGGCTGGCCACCAAGTCGCGCATGGCGATGGTCTCCAGCGGCTGGCACCTGCATCTCGGCTTGCTCGAGGATCAGCTGCTGGGGCAGGCCCCGCGGCCCTTCTGGTCCGCGCATGAGCCGCTGATGGCGGAGTATGCGCAGAGGCAGAAGAACGTGGCCCTCTGAGCGGCCTTCGGCGGGGCGCGCGCGGGATCGGGCTCAGCCGGCCGCCCGCATCGCCTCGCCGCCCGGCGTCGCCGCCTCACCCGGATCACGGGTCCCGAGCGCCAGCATGGTGCGCAGCAGTGCGGTCTGCAGGCCCGTCAGGTCGGCGTCACGGCCCGAGCGGATCGCGGCTTCGGCTGCTCTCGAGTCCGCCTCGAACGCGCTGAAGCCCAGCGTGCCGGCGATGCCCTTCAGCGTATGCAGTTCGCGCAGGGCGATGTCGGGTTCTCCGGCTTGCAGCGCCCTGGCCGCCTCGGCCGTCGAGCGGGTCGCATCGGGCCAGAACTGGCGCGTCAGTTCGTCGAGCAGATCGGCGCCGATCTCGCGCGCCAGTTCAGCCCGCACTTCCTGGTCGACGAGCATGACGCCGTCGTCGACAGGGAGGTGACCGAGATGCGCCGAGGCCTGCAGCGTCATGGCGGCCCGCCCGCCCTGCGGCAGCCATTTCGCCAGAATGCCCGTCATCTTCGCGCGGCTGATCGGCTTGGCGACGAAGTCGCTCATGCCCGCTTCCAGGCAGGCCTCCCGGTCACTGGCGAAGGCATTGGCGGTCAGCCCGACGATCGGAAGATCGTGCAGCCCCTGCTGCCGGATGGCGCGGGTGGCTTCGAGCCCGCTCATCAGCGGCATCTGCATGTCCATCAGGATGAGATCATAGGTCGTCGCTCCCGCCAGATGGGCGGCGATCCGGCCATCGGGTGCGTGATCGACCTGGAGGCCGAGGCGCTGCAGCATTTCGCTGGCGACGGCGAAGTTGACCGGGTTGTCTTCGGCGACGAGCACGCGGCCGGCGAAGCGGTCCGGCGTGGCGGCAGCCAGAGCGAGGTCCGCCTTCGCCTTGGGCTCCGAGATGGGGCCGACCGGCAGGGTAAACCAGAAGCGCGTGCCACGCCCCTCGCGCGAGGCGACGCCGATCTCGCCGCCGAGCGACCCGATCAGCCGCCGGCAGATCGCCAGGCCCAGGCCGCTGCCGCCGAAGCGGCGATTGATCGTGACGTCGAGTTGGCTGAAGTCCTGGAACAGGCGCTCGCGCGCCGCTTCGGGGATGCCGATGCCGGTGTCCTCGACCTCGACGCGCAGCCGATTGCCGGCTTCGAGGCTGCAGACCAGCCTGACCCAGCCGGTGTCGGTGAACTTCACGGCATTGCCGACGAGGTTGAACAGAAGCTGGCGCAGGCGCGTCGGATCCGTCGTGATCATGGCGGGCGGGTGCTCGACCTGCAGCGCGATGCCTTTGTCCTCGGCGCGCCGGCCCATCACATTGGCGACGGCTGAGCAGACCTCGCCGAGATCGAAAGGCCGGATCTCGAAATCGACCGCGCCGGATTCCAGCTTGGAGTAGTCGAGGATGTCGTCGATCAGCGCCAGCAGCGTGTCGCTGCAGTCGCCGATGACGCCGAGCCTTTTGCGCTGGGTCGGGTCCATGGCCGATTCCCGCATGATGTCGACCATGCCGATGATGCCGTTCAGCGGGGTGCGGATCTCGTGGCTCATCGTCGCCAGGAAGATCGACTTGGCGCGGGCGCCAGCCTCGGCGCGCTTGGCCGCTTTGGCGTTCTGGATACTGAGCTTCTCGAAGCGGCGCCGGGCGATCCGGATATGGTAGAGCTGGACGCCGAGATACATCACGATCAGCGCGAGCGAGGCGATCAGGGCCGTCATCGCGCCGCCCAGTTGCTGGTAGGCCGCCGAGAGCTCGGCGCGATCCTGCACCCGGATGCGGGACTGCGCGAGGTTGGTGGTGTTCAGCAGCCGCTCGGTGAGCTGCGCCAGGGATGCGAGCTCGCCCAGCAAGGCGTCCACGCGCTCGGTCTGCAGGTCGGACCGCTCCAGCGCATCGACCAGAGGGGCAATCCGCAGGATGCGCTGGCTCGCGTCCTCCGCCAGCATGATGATGTCGGCATCCTGCCCGAATTTGCTGCGGTAATGGTCGCTCGTGAGCACCGTCCTGCGGCTGTAGAGGATGTCGTAGCGCAGCGTGACGTCGGCGCGCCGCTCCGCCGTGAACCCGTCCTTCAGGTCACGCGCGACGGCGCCGAGCTTCTTGACCTCGCGATCGAGCTGATAGGCCGCCCAGACGACGTCCTCGCGGACGCTCTCCTCGGTCGCCCGATGGCGGGCGCCGAGCGCGGAGAAGGTCGCGATGACGACGACGCCCAGCAGAAGGCTGACCCCGAGCAGTGCCAGGATGCCGAGATTGTTCAGCCGGTTCGGGTTGGGGCGCTTTTCCATGCCCGTGCGTGTCTCTCCAGCTCGCGTTTCAGCGCACCTCGATCGTCTTGACCTGCCAGGCGGAGCGGCCGAAATAGAGCTCGTTGTAGAGCGAAGGCTCTTCGTCGAAGGGGTAGATCACGAAGATCGGCCCCTTTTCGCGCACCGAGATCGGCTTGCCGTTGATCTTGGTGGCGAGGATCACCGGCCATTTGCGGAGATCGGCGAGCGGGATCTCGACGGCATAGTCGTTGAGGGCCGTCACCTTCAGGACGGTGCCGCTCGCGCCCACCAGATCCAGCAGCGCCGCGCCGAGCGGCCCCTCGAACTCCGTCTTCTGCGGATACCAGGGCGTGCTCGCCGTGGTCGTGCGCTTGGGCAGGGCCTCCAGCATCGTGGCGTCGAAGGTGGCGCCGTCGGGCGCGTTGCGGTTGGCGATCTTGCCGGTGACGGTGAGGATGACCGGCCCCTTGGGCGCGGCGATCTCGGCGGCGGTGGCGAAGCCGGCCAATCCGAGCCAGGCGATGCAGAGGAAGGCGAAACGAGTCAGCATGGTTGCGGCTCCTGCCGAGGATGGCGATTCAACTGGCGAGCGCGATCGGTGGTGCCAGCGGATCGGATGTGGCGTTGATCAAGGCGAGAATCTGGTTCCAGCGGGCTTCGAAGGCGGCGACGCAGGCCGGGTCGAAATGGCGGCCGGATCCCGCCAGGATGAACTGGCGGGCGTCTTCCGGCGGCCGGCCGGGTCGGTAGATGCGATTGGCGCAGAGGGCCTCGAAGACATCCGCCACGGCGGCGATCCGCCCCTCGATGGGAATGTCGTGACCGGCGAGGCCGCGGGGATAGCCCTTGCCGTCCCAACGCTCGTGATGGGTGCTGGCGATGCGCTCGGCGCATCGCATCAGGGCCGAGCGGCCATCGGCGAGGATGCCCTCGCCGATCGTGACATGGGTGCGCATCACCGCCATCTCCTCGTTGGTGAGGCGGCCGGGCTTCTGCAGAATGAAGTCGGGAATGCCGATCTTGCCGACGTCGTGCATCGGGGCGGCGGCGTGGATGGTCTCGCACTGCTCGGCATCGAGGCCGAGCCCCTCGGCGATGATGCGGCAGAGCGCAGCCATGCGCGCGACATGATCGCCGGTGTGGCCGTCGCGGCAGTCGATCGCCCGGGACAGCCGCCGCGCCATGTCGCGCTGGCTGTCGACCAGATCCTGCGTCGCCTGGCGGACCTCCTTGGCGAGCCAGGCCGCCTTGTCGCGCATCGCCGTCTGGGCCTCGCGCAGGCCGAGCAGGTTCTGGACGCGCACGCGCAGTTCGACGGGCTCGATCGGCTTGCGCAGGAAATCGGTCGCGCCCGCATCGAGGGCGGCGATCCGCGTCTCGCGCTGCTCGGTGGTGGTGACCATGACGATGGGCTGGTCGCGATGGTTGGGCAGCTGCCGCAGCGCGCGGATGAAGCTGACGCCGTCCATCTCCGGCATCAGGTAGTCGACCAGCACGAGGTCGAATTCGATGCTCCCTGCCGCCTCGAGCGCGTCGAGCGGGTTGGAGAAGATGGAGATGTGGTGGCCGCCGATGTTGTTCACGACGCCGCGCAACACCGTCAGATAGGTGCGGTTGTCGTCGACGATCATGATCTTCATATGCCTGCCCCCGAGCGCGCGGTCGGTCGCCTCGCGGACCCTGAGTCCATCGGGGCCGCGGGTCGCCGGCCGGCAGGCTCTTTGGCGGGCGCCTTCCGAGGGAAGCTTGCCGCCTGCTGCAGCCGTTCTAGCGCGGTCGGTTTAAAATTGTCTCAATCAGAACGTATAAACTCGCGTTCTTTCGCGCATGAAGAGTGTCCGGCAGTTCTGGTTCAACCAGACATCAGCGCTTGATCGCCATTCTTCTTGCGGTCTTGGGGGGCTGCCTTTGCGGCAGGGCCGGTGTCCCGGACAGGCTTCCGCCCGTGGCGCGATGCGCCGGGCCCGGCGGCGTGGCGGTTCGTTCCTACAGGCTCGCGGCGGCGCGGGCGGCCTGGTCGTACTGGCCCGAGAGCGAGCGCATGGCGGCGGCGATTTCGGAGAGCCGCTTCGGGTCGACCCCGGTCGAGAGCACCGACTTCACCAGCAGTTGCTCGCGGATCTGGGCGTAGCGCCGGCAGGCCTCCTCGCCGGCGAGCGTGACCGTGACGGTCTTCTCCTTGCCCTTGCGGCCGGCCTTGAGCAGCTTGAGCCGTTCCAGCTTTTTCAGCGCGTAGTTCACGAGATGCGTGTCCTCGATGTTGAGGACGAGGCAGATGTCGGCCAGGCGCTTGGCCTTGCCGCGGTGATTGACGTTGTGCAGCACCAGCACGTCGAGCGGCGACAGGTCGGGCATTCCAGCGGCCGCCATGCAGCGCACCATCCAGCGCTGGAAGGCGTGGACCGTCATGTTCATCGCGAATTCGAACTCGGACAGAGCCGGCATCGCGCCCGCGGCCAGATGGCCGGAGGAGACGATAGGGCCGAGTTCATCGGGCGGGGGCGGTGATTCTGGCATGGATGAAGCGCCCGTCATTCTCGGGCGGCGCCAGAGCGCCGGCCCGAGAAACTCTCGCGGGAGAGGGTCGGGCGAGGCCCGACCCTGACGCGGCTCGTCACATCTTCTTGTAGGCGTCGACGATGGCCTGGCCGTCGGCGCCGGCCTTCTTCAGCCAGTCGGCGGTCAGCGTGTCGCCGGCCTTCTTGAAGCCGGCGGCGAGTTCGGCGCTCGGGGCCTGGACCTTCATGCCCTTGGCCTTGAGCTGGTCGAGATACCAGCCGGACTTCTCTGCCCACATCTTCCAGCCGCGCTCCTCGGCGGTGGCGGCGGCCTTCAGGATCGCGTCCTGCGTCGCCTTGTCGAGGCCGTTGAAGGCGGCCTTGTTGACGAAGGTGGCGTTCTTCGGGATCCAGGCCTGGGTGTCGTAGAAGTGGTTCCGCCCGAGGACATGAAGGAGTTGACGACGCCGGTCGCCAGCGCCTGCGGCAGTTCGGCCGCCTGGATGGTCACCGACTGCATGCCGAGCAGCTCGCCCAGCCGTGCCGTGCCGACATTGTAGGAGCGCCACTTGAGCCCCTTCATGTCGTCGATCGTGTTGATGTCCTTCTTGGTGTAGACGCCCTGCGGCGCCCAGGGGACCATGAACAGTAGCTTGACGCCCTGGCTGTCGAGCTTCTTCTCCACGGCGGCCTTGGAGGCGGCGTAGAGCTTCTTGGCCTCCGGGAAGGAGGTCGCCAGGAAGGGCACCACGTCGATGCCGAAGATCGGGTCCTCGTTCTCGTGGATCGAGATCAGGACCTCGCCCATCTGGGCCTGGCCGCTCTGGACGGCGCGCTTGATTTCGGGCGCCTTGAACAGCGAGGCGCCGGGATGGACGGTGATCGCGAGCTTGCCGCCGGTCGCGGCTTCGACATCCTTGCCGAACTGGATGAGATTCTCGCTGTGGGGGTTGTCGACCGGATAGGCGGCCGGGAGGTTCCATTTGGTCTGCGCCGCGGCGGGCGCGGCGAAGGCGAGCGCGCTCACGCCGAAGGCGAAGGCGGCGGCCGTGAAGATCCTGCGGTTGGTCATGGTGTCATTCCCTCTCTTGTTGATTGTGGGTTGCGGTCAGTCCGGGAAAGCGAGCTTGGGCAGATAGAGCACGATCTGTGGGAAGGTCGTGATGATGAAGACGGCGACGTTGAGCAGAATGAAGAACGGAAACGCCGCCTTCGCAACCGTCCAGGTGTCCTTGCCGCTCATGTTCTGCAGGACGAAGAGGTTGAAGCCCACTGGCGGGGTGATCTGCGCCATCTCGACATGGATGATCAGGTAGACGCCGAACCAGACGAGGTCGAAGCCGGCCTCCTTGACCATGGGCAGCACGATCACGGCCGTCAGCACGATCATCGAGATGCCGTCGATCAGGCAGCCCAGGATGATGTACATCACGGTCAGAGCCAGCACGAGCATGTGCGGCGAGAGGGCCTGGCCCTTGACCCATTCGGCCAGCGCGGCGGGAATGCCGGTATAGGCCATGGCCGCCGTGCAGAAGGCCGCGCCCGCCAGGATCAGCATGATCATGCAGGTCAGGCGCGTCGCGCTCATGATGCTCTCGTAGAGCGTCTTCCAGGTCAGCGTGCCGCTCCACCAGGCCAGGAACAGCGCTCCGCTGACGCCCCAGGCGGCGCATTCGGTCGCCGTGGCGAAGCCAAGCACGAGCGCGAGGAACACCGCCGCGATCAGCAGCAGGCAGGGCGCGAGCTTGGCCGACTGCTTCAGCTTCTGGAGGAAGGGCAGGGACGGGTCACGCGGCGGCGTCTGGTCCGGGTTGAGCAGCGACCAGATGATGACGTAGCCCATATAGAGCGCCATCACGAGCAGGCCGGGCAGGAAGCCGCCGAGGAAGACCTGCAGCACCGAGACGTTGGCGGTGACGGCGTAGACCACCATCGGGATCGAGGGCGGGATCAGCAGGCCGAGCGTGCCCGAGCCGGCGAGCGTGCCGAGGCTCAGCTTCTCGTTGTAGCCGCGCTTCCTCAGCTCCGGCAGCGAGATCTTGCCGATCGTCGCCACCGTGGCGGCCGAGGAGCCTGAGACGGCGGCGAAGATGCCGCAGCCGATGATGTTGGTGTGGATCAGCCGGCCGGGCAGCCATTGCAGCCAGGGCGACAGGCCCTGGAACATCTGCTCCGACAGCCGCGTGCGGAACAGGATTTCGCCCATCCAGATGAAGAGCGGCAATGCCGCCAGCGTCCAGGAACTGGCGCTGCTCCAGACGGTGGTGGCCAGCACCTGGCCGATCGGGATGTCGGTGACCAGCACCATGGCGAGCAGGCCGACGAGGCCGAGGCCAACGGAAATCCAGACGCCGCTGCCGAGAATGACGACGAGGAAGCCGAGCAGGATGAGGGCGAGAACGGGCAGGGACATCAGACGCCTCCCCCTTGGGCGATGCGCTCGATCAGTTCCTCGGCCGTCTTCGGCGGCTCCGGCTCATAGGTCGGACGTCCGCCGCGCGCGACGATGACGAACTCGTCGAGGATGGCGATCAGCAGGATGGCGAGCCCGATGACGAGCCCGAGCTGGGGGATCCAGAGCGGGACGGCGACGACACCGGTCGACATGTCGAAATACTGCCAGGAATCATGGGCGAGCTTGCCGGCCTGGAAGGTGAAGTAGCCGATGAACAGCGCCGCGGTACCCAGCGAGAACAACTCGGCGGCCCGCCGCTTGGGGCCGTGAAGCCGCTCGATCAGCAGGCCGACGCGGATCATCTCGCCGCGCTTGAAGGTGTGGGCGAGGCCGAGAAACGCCATGGCCACCAGGGCCCAGCCGGTGAAATCGTCGCCCGACGGTACGTTGAAGTTGATCTCGCGGCCGACGGAGAGCAGCATCATCAGCGCGAAGATCACGACGAGGAACCATCGAGCAGACGCCTCGTCATGAGCGCGGCTCCTGCGGGCGGGCGCCTGCTGCGCCTGCGGTTGTCAGGACTGTTCCGGTCATAGCATCCTCCGCGTCGCGACCGTCCGGCCCCTCGCCATGTTCCGGTCACAATTGCGATCGTATCGCCCGAATCCGTCTTGTCAACGAGACATCGACAAATTATCGATGAAATGTCATCGACGCCGATCTGGCGTCCAGGGAGAGGATGTCGGGGATGTCGTTTTCGCGTTGGGACTTCTGGATCGACCGGGGCGGCACCTTCACCGATGTGATCGGCCGCGATCCCTCAGGCAAACTTCACGCCAGAAAGCTCCTGTCCGAAAATCCGGGCGCCTATCGCGACGCGGCGGTGCAGGGAATTCGCGACCATCTCGGGCTGAAGGCCGGCGAGGCGATTCCGGCCGGGCTGGTCGGCGAGGTCCGCATGGGCACGACGGTGGCGACCAATGCGCTGCTCGAGCGCAAGGGCGACCGGACGCTTCTGGTCACGACCAAGGGTTTCCGCGATGCGCTGCGCATCGGCTACCAGGCGCGGCCCGACATCTTCGCCAAGGAGATCATCAAGCCCGAGCAGCTCTACGAGGCGGTGGTCGAGATCGACGAGCGCGTGCTGGCCGACGGCGTGGTCGAGCAGGCGCCCGACGAGGCGGCAATCCGCACCGCGCTGCAGGCGCAGTTCGAGGCCGGCTTCCGCGCGGTGGCGATCGCCTTCATGCACGCCTATCGCTATCCCGCGCATGAGCAGGTCGCGGCCAGGATCGCTCGCGAGATCGGCTTTCCGCAGGTCTCGGTCAGCCACGAGGTCTCGCCGCTGATCAAGCTCGTCGGCCGCGGCGACACCACCGTGGTCGATGCCTATCTCTCGCCGATCCTCGGCCGCTATGTGCAGCAGGTCTCGGAGGAACTCGACATTGCTCGCACCGGCGCGCGGCTGATGTTCATGATGTCCTCGGGGGGGCTGACCGCCGCCGAACTCTTCCAGGGCAAGGATGCGATCCTGTCCGGCCCCGCCGGCGGCGTCGTCGGCCTGGCCGAGACCGGCCGCTCGGCCGGCTTCGACAAGGTCATCGGCTTCGACATGGGCGGCACCTCGACCGATGTCGCCCATTTCGACGGCGAATATGAGCGCGCCTTCGAGACGGAGGTCGCGGGCGTGCGGATGCGCGCGCCGATGATGCTGATCCACACGGTCGCGGCCGGTGGCGGCTCGATCCTGCATTATGACGGCGCCCGCTTCCGCGTCGGGCCCGATTCCGCCGGCGCCAATCCCGGGCCGGCTGCCTATCGCCGCGGCGGGCCGCTCGCGGTCACCGACGCCAACGTCATGGTCGGCAAGCTGATCCCTGACTATTTCCCGCCGATATTCGGCGAGAAGCGCGACCAGCCGCTCGATGTCGAGGCCGTGAAGGCGAAGTTCGCGGCGCTGGCGGCGGAGGTCGGGGACGGCCGCAGCCCCGAGCAGGTCGCCGACGGTTTCATCCAGATCGCCGTCGCCAACATGGCCGAGGCGATCAAGAAGATCTCGGTCCAGCGCGGCTACGACATCACGCGCTATGCGCTGAACTCGTTTGGCGGCGCCGGCGGGCAGCATGCCTGCCTCGTGGCGGATGCGCTGGGCATCAAGACCGTGCTGCTGCACCCGTTCTCCGGCCTGCTCTCGGCCTATGGCATGGGCCTGGCCGAGATCCGCGCGACGCGGACGGCGGCGCTCGACGTGCCGCTCGACGGCGCCGCCCAGGCGGCGGTCGAGGCAGCCGCAGCCGGGCTCGCGTCCGAGACCCGGGCCGAGGTGTCGGGCCAGGGCGTGCCCGACGGCGACATCGCGATCCTGACCCGCGCCCATGTCCGCTATGCCGGCACCGACACCGCCATCGCGGTGGCGGCCGGCACGCCCGACGCCATGAAGGCGGCGTTCCAGGCGGCGCACAAGGCCCGCTTCGGTTTCATGGACGAGGCCAAGGCGCTGGTGATCGAGGCCGTCGAGGTCGAGGCGATCGGCGGCGGCGCCAAGTTCGAGGAGGCCTCGGTGCCGGAGATTGCGGGCGAGCCCGTGGCCGCGCAGACGACGCGCCTCTTCTCGAAGGGCCAGTGGCACGAGGCGCAAATCGTCCGGCGCGAGGCGATGCAGCCCGGCCAGGGCGTCTCGGGTCCGGCCATCATCATCGAGCCGAACCAGACCGTCGTGGTCGAGGAGGGCTGGAGCGCCAGGCTCACCGCCAAGGATCATCTCGTGCTGGTGCGCTCCAAGGCGCTCGTCCAGAACGCCGCGATCGGCACCCGGGCCGATCCGGTGATGCTGGAGATCTTCAACAACCTGTTCATGTCGATCGCCGAGCAGATGGGCGTGACGCTGCAGAACACCGCCTATTCGGTGAACATCAAGGAGCGGCTCGACTTCTCCTGCGCGGTGTTCGACCAGAGCGCGGCGCTGGTGGCCAATGCCCCGCATATGCCGGTGCATCTGGGCTCGATGGACAAGTCGGTCGAGACTGTCATCAACAACAACCCGGTCATCAAGCCGGGCGACGTCTACTGCCTGAACGCGCCCTATAATGGCGGCACGCATCTGCCAGACATCACCGTTTGCACGCCGGTCTTCGACGAGGCGGAGCAGCAGATCCTGTTCTGGGTCGCCAGCCGCGGCCACCATGCCGATGTCGGCGGCACCGCGCCGGGCTCGATGTCGCCGCTGGCGACCGTGATCGAGGAGGAAGGGGTCTATATCGACAACTTCAAGATCGTCGATCAGGGCCGCTTCTGCGAGGACGAGCTGGTCTCGATCCTGACCGGAGCGCGCTATCCGGTTCGCAATGTCGTGCAGAACGTCAACGACCTGAAGGCGCAGATCGCGGCCAACGCCAAGGGCGTCGCCGAGCTGAAGAAGATGATCGCCTCCTTCGGGCTCGACGTGGTGCAGGCCTATATGGGCCATGTCCAGGACAATGCGGCCGAGAGCGTGGCGCGGCTTCTGACCAAGCTGCACGATGCCGAGTTCACCTATCCGATGGACCAGGGCTGCGCGATCAAGGTCAGGATCAGCATCGACCGTGAGAAGCGCGAGGCCACGGTCGACTTCACAGGAACCTCCGAGCAGCGGCCCGACAATTTCAACGCCCCGGCACCCGTGACGCGGGCGGCCGTGCTCTATGTCTTCCGGGTGATGGTCGACGACGCCATCCCGATGAATGCCGGCTGCCTGCGGCCGATCAAGATCGTCATTCCCGACGGCTCGATGCTCTCGCCGCGCTATCCGGCCGCGGTCGTGGCGGGCAATGTCGAGGTCAGCCAGGCCGTGACGAATACGCTGTTCGGCGCGCTGGAGGCGATGTCGGCCTCGCAGGGCACGATGAACAACCTGACCTTCGGCAATGACGAGTACCAGTATTACGAGACGATCTGTTCGGGCTCGCCGGCCGGTCCTGGCTTCAACGGCACATCGGGCGTGCATGTCCACATGACGAACTCGCGCCTGACCGATCCGGAGATCCTGGAGACGCGCTTTCCCGTGGTGCTGGAGGATTTCCACATCCGCGCCGGCTCGGGCGGGCGTGGCGAGTGGAACGCCGGCGACGGCACCAGCCGCACGATCCGCTTCCGCAAGACGATGGACTGCGCGATCCTCGCCTCGCATCGCAAGGTCCGCCCCTTCGGCGTGAAGGGCGGCGAGCCGGGGCAGCTCGGCAAGACGCTGGTTCGGCGGCTCTCGGGCGCGGTCGAGGAGCTCAAGCCGTGCGACCAGACGCTGCTCCAGGCCGGCGAGGCGGTGACGGTGATCACGCCGACGGCGGGGGGGTACGGCAAGGCGAAGGGGTAAGCGGCTGCCGGTCGTCAGCGCTCAAGCCAGATCGGTCTCAGCGAAATCGTTGCCTTTGTAGAGCAGGGCCGCGCCATGCTCTTTGGCGCAGGCATAGGCGAAGCAGTCGCCGAAGTTCAGCGCTGCGGGGCTGCCGACGGCGCGGCCGTAGCGCTTGGCCGCTTCGATCGCGGCCTGCCCGATGGCAGGGGTGACGGTCACCTCCGTGGCGCCGATATCGGCGATGAACTGCACGACGCTGCTCTGGGCTGCGGTGATCAGACCGGCATCGAGGACCTTGTGCGAATCCCGCGCCTTCTTAGCCGCCAGAGAGATGACCGCTTCGAAAACGCCGGGCGGCGACACGACAAAAGGGCGCGGCGATGCCTCCAGCCGCGCCAGCAGGTTCTCGCGGTCGATCTCACGCCCGAGAATGGCGACGATCACGGAGGCGTCGAGATAGGTCATGTTTCCCACATCTCGTCGGTGAACGCCTTCATGTCGAAATCGCTCTGACCCGATCCCATCGCATCGGCCATCGCCATGCTTCTGGCGATCCGTTCGACGAGCGGCCGGGCGGCTTCCAGCCGGCTGATTTCCCGTTCGAGGGCTTGGCGCACCACCTGGGTCTTGGTCGGCGTGCCGGTCAGATGCTGGAGCCTGGTCGCCAAATCATCGACTTCATCATCGCGGATATAGAGCGGCATGATCCTTCCTCCGGATTGAATATTCATAATCGAGAAATGGATATTCTCCAAGTGCTACCCTGACTCGCTCGCTACCGCGGGGCCGCCCTGCACGGCTGGCGTTCCAAGGGCGCCGCATCTCGCCTAGAACGGTAGGCTCAGCCCGGAGCCAACCCATGCCCCAGACCTGGATGATCACCGGTGCCAGTCGCGGCATCGGGCTTGCGCTGACGATGGAACTGCTGCGGCGGGGCGACCATGTCGTGGCGGCGGCGCGCAATCCCTGGGGCGGCGCGCTGGCGGAACTGTCGGCCTCGCATCCCGCCGCGCTGCTGCCGCTCGAACTCGACGTGACCTCGGACGAGAGCGTCGCTGCGGCTAGGGCGACGCTCGACGGCCGGCCGATCGACGTCCTCGTCAACAATGCCGGAATCCATGGGCCGCGCGGTGCCGACAGCGCGCTCGCGATGGATTTCGACATCTGGCGCGAGGTCTTCGAGGTCAATGTCTACGGGCCGCTGCGCGTGGCGCAGGGCCTCCTCCCAAATATCGAGGCCGGGCAGGGCCGCAAGATCGCCACCATCACCAGCCGCATGGGCTCGATCGGGCTGAACCCTTCGGGTTCGCTGGCCTATCGCTCCTCCAAGGCAGCGGTGAACATGACGATGGTGGTGTTCGGCAATGCGGTGCGCGAGCGCGGCATTGCGCAACTCCTGTTCCATCCCGGCTGGGTGCGCACCGACATGGGCGGTGGCGGGGCCGACATCGCGCCCTCGGAGAGTGCGGCCGGGCTCATCGCCACGATCGATGCGTCGGGGATGGCACAGACCAACAGCTTCCGGACCTGGCAGGGCGAGACGATTCCCTGGTGACCCTCCGGGCCTGAAGGGCGCGGCCCGTCCGGTTCCCGGGCGAGGAGGCTGGACCAGGCCCCGCCTCTGCAGCACTGTGCGAGCGTACGCGCCCGGTCAGTGGCGCGATTGAAGCCGATCGGCTCTGGAGGGAACGGTATGTCGGATCTCGCGGGACTATTCGACGTCGAGATGCTCAAGGCGAAGCTCTACGCGGCGGTGCTCTCGGACGTGCTGGACCAGCTGGGCTCGCCAAATCAGGCTCTGAAGCCCTTTGTCAGGCCGCTCGACGAGGCCAGCATCCTGTGCGGCTTCGCCCGCACCGGCCTCTACATGAAGCGCTATCACTTTCCCGAAGGCCATAATCCCTATGCCCTCGAAATGGACCTCATCGACAGTCTCGCACCGGGCGAGATCGCCGTGCTGGCCTGCGATGGTCCGACGGACCGGATCGCGCCTTGGGGTGAGCTGCTGACCACGGCCTCGATGGTCAGAGGCGCGGCCGGTTGCCTGACCGATGGTCTGGTGCGCGATGTGCGTCGCATCCGGGAGCTGAACTTTCCGCTCTTCCATGGCGGCATCGGCCCGCTCGACACCAAGGGCCGGGCCGAGATGATGGCCAAGGACGAGCCGGTCGAAGTCGCCGGTGCGCGGGTCGAACCGGGCGATTTCATCTTCGGCGATGCCGATGGGGTCGTCGTGGTGCCCAAGCGCCTGTTTCGCGAGGCGGTGACGCTCGCACTCTCGAAGATCGAGGCAGAGGACACGACGCGCGACGAACTGCTGGCCGGAGCGAGCCTGCGCGCGGTTTTCGAGCGCCACGGCGTGCTCTAGCAGGGGCGCCACATTCGTCTCGATAACCGGCTAATCTCTTGATTTGATTGATTTTGCCGGTGCCGTTAACGGCTTGTTGTCTCGCACCTGCGAGAGAGGCGCCAGCCTTTGCGATGGTGGCCTGCGACGATGCCTAGACTGGGACTGACGGCGAAGATCACCCTGCTCTTCGCGCTCCTGAGCGTCGCGAGCGCTCTCGGCCTGGTCAGTGCGGTGCGGGGGTTCGATGCCGTCCGGCAGATCGACAAGGAGGGTCTCGAGAAGCTCGAGCTCGCCAACCGGGCGGCGCTGCTGACCAACCGAGTCACCTACGCCTCGCTACTCAGCCGGTTCGAGGTGGGGGCGACCGGCCGGGAGATCGAAGCCGTGCTCGATGAGCTCGACGGCGCGATCGGGCTGGTCGATTCCGCGCGGGCGAGCCTGATGTCGTCACTGCCGGCGGCGATGCGGGAGGCCAATCCCACGCTCGATCCCAGCCTGAAGACCTTCATGTCCTTTCAGCGCGACATCGTCGAGATCGGGCGGAGCATCTCCGCCCAGGCGGCGCTGGTGGAGGCGGGGGCCGATGCCGCGCGGGAGAATGTCCGCCAGATCATCATGACCACTTCCGCGATGCGCGACGAGCTCGGGCAGATGGCCCGCGACGCCACGAGGAGAGCCGCCGATCTCTCCGATACCGTCCGCGTCCGAACCATCGTCACCGCGCTGCTGCTGCCGCTCGCCGGCGGGCTTGCCGCGTTCCTGCTGCTGGGCGCCCATCTGACCCGGCCGCTGCGCGACCTGATGGCGGCGATCGCGCGGGCCAGCACGTCGAACACGCTGATCGAGGTGCCGCATCAGGGCCGGGCCGACGAGATCGGCCAGCTCGCCCGTGTCGTGCACAGCCTCAGCGAGGTTCGCGCCACGCTGGTGACGCGCGAGGCCGAGGCCGATCTCGCTCAGCAGACCCGCCAGGAGCGGACGCGGGAACTGCATCGGATCGCCGATGACTTCGAGCAGCGGCTCGGCAGCCTGCTCGTGGAGATCGCGGGGTCGAGCGAGGTCCTCCGCGTCGCGCTGCAGGATTCGGCGGTGCGGGTGCATCAGGTGTCGCGCAGTGCCGAGACCGCCGCATCGTCGGTCAGCGGCGCCGGCGCGGACGCTCAGGCCAGCACCGAGGCCGCGCTGCGGCTGGAACAGGTGATCGGGCAGATCAACGCCGAAGTCCGCCGGGTCTCGATGATGGCGACCGGCGCCAACGAGGAGGCCGCCGGGACCCGCGCGCTCGTCGAGCGCCTGACCGACAACGCCGCCCAGATCCGCGATGTCGTCGGGATGATCGAGGCGATCGCGCGCCAGACCAACCTGCTCGCCCTGAACGCCACCATCGAGGCGGCCCGCGCCGGGGCCCATGGCCGCGGCTTTGCCGTCGTGGCGAACGAGGTCAAGGCGCTGGCGGGGCAGACGGCGGTGGCGACGGGGCAGATCGTTGGCCGGATCTCGCTGGTCAACGAGGCGCTGTCGCATGCGGCCGGCGCGATCTCGGCGATTGCGGCCAGCGTCGGCGCGGTCGAGCAGACCAGTGCCGAGATCTCGACCATGGTCGGGTCGCAGACCGCGTTGCTCGGTTCGCTCGGGGAGACCGTCGCGCGCATCTCGGAGGTCACGGGGACGGCAGCCGGCGCGATGTCGGAGATCGCCATCGCCAACGCGCAGAGCGTGGCCCAGGCCGATATGGGCGCGGCGAGTGCCGGGGCGCTGGACGAGCGCATCGGCAGCCTGCAGCGCGAGGCGCTGGATTTCGTGCGCCGCCTGCGTGCGGCCTGAGTGGCAGGCGCCTTCGCGCTTGCCATCGCGGCGCGACTCGTCCCCATCTGCGGCATGATTTCCCTTTGCCGCATCGCCGCATGAGCTGGTCCCCGCAACAGGATGCCGCGCTGAGCGCGGTCGCGCGCTGGCTGCAGGCCGGCGAGCCGCAGCTCTTCCGCCTGTTCGGCTATGCCGGCACGGGCAAGACCACGCTGGCGCGCCACATCGCCGAGGCCGTCGACGGCGAGGTCGCCTTCGCCGCCTTCACCGGCAAGGCCGCGCTGGTGCTGCGCAACAAGGGCTGCGTCGGCGCGCAGACGATCCATTCCGACCTTCGTGCTCAACCGCGAGAGCGCCGCGGCCAAGGCCAAGCTGATCATCATCGACGAATGCTCGATGGTGGACGAGGATCTCGGCCGCGATCTGCTCTCCTTCGGCACGCCGGTGCTGGTGCTGGGCGATCCCGCGCAGCTTCCTCCCGTCAAGGGAGGCGGCTTCTTCACCGAGGTCGAGCCCGACATCATGCTCACCGAGGTCCACCGTCAGGCGGCGGACAACCCGATCGTGCGGATGTCGATGACGATCCGCGAGGGGGGGCGGCTGGATGTCGGCGATTACGGCAAGAGCCGCGTGATCAGGCGCAGCGACGTCGACCCGCAGCTGGTGATGGGCGCCGACCAGGTCCTCGTCGGCATGAACAAGACGCGGCGCAACTACAATGCCCGCATGCGGCAGATCATGGGCCGCACCGAGACCGTTCCGGTCGCGGGCGAGAAGCTGGTCTGCCTGCGCAACGACAAGAGCAAGGGCTTGCTCAATGGCGGCTCCTGGATCGTGCAGGAGCTCAAGACCTCGAAGAAGGGCCTCGTCACCATGCGTGTGACGCCGGAGGACGACCCCAACGCCAAGCCGGTCAAGGTCTCCGTGCTGCCGAACTTCTTCGACGGCACGGAGGAGGAGATCCCCTGGGAGC
>LNFM01003735.1_pt1 | contig 39260 bp, 34 predicted proteins | sample 596031 | NCBI WGS metagenome assembly LNFM01 (sample SAMN04254537, study PRJNA301005) | activated carbon metagenome | isolation source: dual media filters at the Ann Arbor, Michigan drinking water treatment plant | place: USA: Ann Arbor | reverse complement strand
GGGCGCATCCTGCTGCAGCACCGCGCCGTGATCACCGACGGCGTCTTCCACGCCCGCTATTTCGAGACCGACTACGCCGCCTTCATGACCTGGCGCGACGCCGGCCATCCGGGTCCGGCGCTGCGCAACGGCTTCGCCATGGGGGCGCTGCGCGCCGCCGACGGGGCCTTCCTGTGCGGGCGCATGAGCGGCCACACCGCCAATGGCGGCATGGTCTATTTCGCCGCCGGCACGCCCGACCGCAGCGATGTGCGCGAGGACGGCACGGTCGATCTCGCCGGCAGCGTGCTGCGCGAACTCGCCGAGGAAACCGGACTGACGGAGGCCGAGCTGCGGGTCGGGGAGGGCTGGCATCCGGTGTTCTCGCCCGGCCGCGTCGCCTTCATGCGCCCGCTCACCATCGACCTGCCGGCGGACGAGGCGCGCGCGCTGATGCTGTCGCGCATGAAAGGGCTCGAGGAACAGGAACTCGACGACATCGTGATCCTGCGCAGCGCCGCCGATTGCGACCGGCACCGCATGGCCCCCTTCATGAAGCCCTATCTGAGCCATATCTTCGCGCAGGATTGATCGGGCGTCCGATCTCTCCGCCGCCGCCAGCCGAAAGCGATGCCATGACCGCGCCCGAAGCCCTGATCCCCGAAGCCCTGCCATTGCCGGCGGACAATCCCTTCGCGGCGCGCTGGGACACGCCCTTCGGGCTGCCGCCCTTCGCGGCGATCCAGCCTGCGCATATCCAGCCGGCCTTCGAGGCGGCGCTGGCGAAGCACAAGGACGAGATGGCCGCGATCGTGGCCGATCCGGCGGCGCCCGACTTCGCCAACACGATCGAGGCGCTGGAATTGGCTGGCCGGGCGCTCTCGCACACCAACGAGGCGCTGCAGGCGATCGAGCGCGCGCTCTCGCCGCTGACCTCGCGCCACTGGTCGGCGATCATGATGGATGAGGGCCTGTTCGCACGGGTCGATGCGGTTTTCGCGAAGCGCGAGGCGCTCGGACTCGGTTCCGAGCAGTTGCGGCTCTTGGAGCGCACGCATCGTGGCTTCATCCGCTCGGGCGCGCAGCTCGGCGCCGAGGACAAGGCGCGGCTGGCGGCAATCAACGAGCGGCTGGCGGGCCTGGGCACCCAGTTCAGCCAGAATGTGCTCAAGGACGAATCCTCCTATGCGCTGATGATCGAGGACGAGGCGGGGCTGGCTGGACTGCCGCCCTTCCTGCTCGCCGCGATGGCACGCGCCGCGGCCGATCGCGGCCACCCCGGCCAGCATGCGGTGACGCTGTCGCGCTCGGTGATCGAGCCCTTCCTGACCTTCTCGACACGCCGCGACCTGCGCGAGGAGGCCTTCGCCGCCTGGGGCAAGCGCGGCGAGAACGGCAATGACAGCGACAACCGCGCCATCGTGGCCGAAATGGTCAAGCTGCGGGCGCAGAAGGCGAAGCTTCTGGGCTACGCGACAAGACGCCGGAGAATGTCCGCGAGCTGCTCGAGCTGGTCTGGACGCCGGCCAAGGCGCGCGCGGCGCAGGAGGCCGCCGATCTCGCCGCGCTGGCGCAGGCCGAGGGCGAGAACGGCCCGATCCGCCCCTCGGACTGGCGCCACTACGCCGAGAAGGTCCGCCAGAAGACCTATGCGCTCGATGAGGCCGTGCTGAAGCCCTATCTCCAGCTCGACCGGATCATCGCGGCTGCCTTCGACGTCGCCGGCAAGCTGTTTGGCCTGTCCTTCGCGGCGCGGACCGATCTCGCGGGCTATCACCCCGATGTCCGGATCTGGGAGGTGACGGAGCGCGCGACCGGCCGGCATATCGGCCTGTTCATCGGCGACTATTTCGCCCGCGCCTCGAAGCGCTCGGGCGCCTGGATGAGCGCCTATCGCGGCCAGCGCAAGCTCGGCGGCGAGGTCCGCCCGATCATCGTCAATGTCTGCAATTTCGCCAAGCCGGCGGAGGGGAAGCCCGCGCTGCTCTCGATCGACGATGCGCGCACGCTGTTCCACGAATTCGGCCATGCGCTGCACGGGCTGCTGTCAGACGTGACCTACGGGTCCCTGGCCGGTACCTCGGTGTCGCGCGACTTCGTAGAGCTGCCCTCGCAGCTCTACGAGCACTGGTTCCTGACGAAGGAGGTGATGCAGAGCTACTGCCTGCACGCCGAAACGGCTGAGCCGATTCCCGAGGCGCTGATCGAGACGATCAAGCGCGCCCAGACCTTCAACCAGGGCTGTGCCACCGTCGAGTACACCTCCTCGGCGCTGGTCGACCTCGCCTTCCATTCGCTGGAGGAGCCCGGCGAGATCGATGCGCTCGCCTTCGAGAAGGCGGAGCTTTCGCGGCTCGGCATGCCCGAGGGCATGGTGATGCGCCACCGCACGCCGCATTTCACCCATGTCTTCTCGGGCGACGGCTATTCAGCCGGCTATTACAGCTATCTCTGGTCGGAGGTGATGGACGCCGACGCCTTCAACGCCTTCCTGGAGGCTGGCGACGTGTTTGCGCCGGAACTGGCCGGCAAGCTGAAGCGCTACATCTATTCCGCCGGTGACACGCGCGACGCGGCGGAGGCCTACAGGCTGTTCCGCGGCCGGCTGCCGACGCCGGATGCGCTGCTGCAGAAGCGCGGGCTGGCGGCGTAGGGTCGCTAGTCAGCCATTCGCCAGTCCGCCGCCAAGCCCCAACCAAAATCCACCTTGCGGATTGGCCTTGATTACGGGGCGGGCAATTCAGCGGCGTTCTGACCGCGCCCACCCGCCAAATCGTAGACACTCATGAGCTGTCGAGCCAGTAGCGTCGAAAGTAATTCTTCCATTGCAGATACGTCCACGGCACCCGCGCGAAATGCTGCATCTGCCGCGTCGAGTGCGTCAAAATATGGGGCCCGGTTATCTACTATCTGATCTGGAATAGTAGGTAGACCAGCGAGCGCGGTACCGAGCTTTATGCAAAGAACCACATAGGACGTTACCCGCGATGTCCGGCCGTTCCCGTCGGCAAACGTATGAATCCAGTTCAGCCTCCACATCACGTAGGCCGCTAGGTGAATTGGCGTCGCAGTGTTCCAGTTCGTATTGACGTAGTCGCAAAGGTCTTCGATCAGTTCCGGAACTTGGTGGGCGCCGGGAGGTTCGTGATTGCTCCCTTGGATCTCTACACCCGCTGGCCGGAAGTTTCCGGCATACATGCTGATGCCGCTCAGAGCCTCACGGTGCAGGGCGAGAATCAGAGATGGGCGTAGTCGGAATGGCTGGCGTTCAATTGCATCGTGAACCGCGGCCATACCCGCGTCGTATTGGCGGAGGCCGTTGAGGGCCTCCGCTTCAGCCTTTAAAATCGGATCGACGATTAGCTCAGCTTCAATCGCTTTGCTGTGTCGCTGGGCCGGTGGATCATTTGTTTCCACGGGACCGCTCTGCGAGCTTTTCGGCCTGAACGTTCACCATCTCTCTTGTGATGCGGCTGTTTTCGAACGCGGTGTTGCCGAACGCGAAGCTACGACGCTGCTCCTCGCGATGCTCAGCAGAGGGGCGCACCAATTTGGCGGCTTCAATCAGCCGCTGAAGATCGTTTGTCATAGGATGCTCCCAATTGGTCGTCCCGATAAATCCTGAGAATCGACCGAACTCACACTCGCATATGATGGACGAATGAGGTGTTATCAATTTGGCGCAGCGGCCATATGAAAATTGGCGCACGCATTTTTTAATGGATCGCATCAGACGAAATGGACACGTAAAACGGGCTCTCTTGAATTCAGTCTGCCAGTTTGAATCGTTGGTTTTTTGGCGTGACTGTCATGGTCGTCTACCCGAGCCCAACGATGTTCCGCGCCTAGACGGTGCTGCTGCAGAAGCGGGGGGCTGGCAGCGTAGTACTGCGCGTCATTCCCGGGTCAAGCCCGAGCATGACGGTGCATCTCAGCCCGGATAGCCGAACCGCGCCTTCGTCGCCCGGATCTGGCTGATCGCGCCGCCCTCGTTGCCGGCGGCGCAGGTCGAGCGGGCCGTCGAAATCTCGGCCGAAACCCGCGTGTGAACGCCCTTGGTGGTGTGGCCGGTGGCGAGATCGTTGTCCATCACGGCCTGGAAACGCTCGACCTCGCCGGAGCAGCCCGAGCCCGAGGGCATGCGGAAGGTGTTGGGCGTGACGCCTGCTCCTGCCTGCTCGGGCGGCGGGGCCGGGGGCGTGCTCGGGGCGGGCGTCTGGCAGGCGGCGAGGCCGAAGGCGAGGGCGGCAAGGGGCAGGGCAAAGGCGCGCATGGCGGGCTCCGGCATCGGGTGCGCGCGAGGATGACCGATTCCCGCGGGCGGGCAAAGCGGGCGCGCTCAGGCTCAATCGTCCAGCGGCAGGAAGGGCAGGGCGACCGCGAAGATCGCGGCCGCCAGAGCCGCCAGCCAGACCGCGCCCTGGCCGACGAGGTAATGCGCGACGGCGCCGTTGATGCAGCCGGTCAGCAGGCCGATCCAGAGCACGAAATGGCGGACCCAGGCGAGTTTCGGCCCGCCGAGCAGGGCACCCGCCATGCGCTGGCCCATCTTCACCAGCGTCCCGGTCATGTAGGTGAGCGCGATGGTGACCTCGCCGTCGCGCTGGAAGACGCCGTTCTCCGCGCCCATGGCGAATGCCAGCAGCGCCGCGCCGGCGAAGCTCAGCCCGATCAGGTCGAGGCTGGCGGCCAGCGCCAGCGCCAGCGCCACGACGCCGAGCACGGCCGATTTGCGCCGCCGGCCGCCGAAATGGCCGGCGACCGAGCCGCAGATCACGCCCAGGACGAAGAGGGCGAGCACGGTTGCCGCGGTGGCGATGCCGCCGCTGTGCAGGCCGGCGAGCTCGATGCCGAGCCGCGTGGTGTTGCCGCTCATGAAGGAGACGAAGAAGCCGCCGAGGCTGATGAAGCCGATCGTGTCGATGTAGCCGGCGAGCCCCGACAGGCAGAAGGCGAGCCCGATCGCCCAGCGGTTATAGGTCATCATCGCCTGCATCCCCCGCCGCGCCGACTCGCAGGCCCGCGCGCCCGGCCGCCATGATAGGGGCAGCGCCACTATGGTCCCAACCTCGCCTCCGCCTGCGACATATGCTTGCGCGGCGCTGCCTTTTTCGGCTAGATCGTTCCACGGTCTTCGAGGATTCCGTTTGTTCCAGACGTTCGCCCCCGCTTCGCCTGCCGGCCGCGCCAATGCGCGGATCGAGGGCGTCTGCGCGCGGCCCGTCTCCGGCCTCGGTCTGCTTCTTCTCCTTAGCCGCCCCTGAGGGCCGGCCGGGCATGCATGCCTGGGCGCTCAGGGGAGTGACGAGAACGACCTTCCCGATCTGAGGCGCCTGCATCCGACGAGAGCGGCGCCAGCTCTTTCAGGACCACGACCATGACCGAACCGACCCACAGCAACGGCTCTTCGACACCCGCGTCCACCAAGGACCGCGTGCTGATCTTCGACACCACCCTGCGTGACGGCGAGCAGTGCCCCGGCGCGACCATGACCTTCGAGGAGAAGCTCGAGGTCGCCGAGATGCTGGATGCGATGGGCGTCGACATCATCGAGGCCGGCTTCCCGATCGCCTCCGAGGGTGATTTCGAGGCGGTCTCCGAGATCGCGCGGCGCAGCAAGCGCTCGACCATCGCCGGGCTCGCCCGCGCCATCTCCGGCGACATCGCGCGGGCCGGCGAGGCGGTGCGCCATGCCGGCAAGCCGCGCATCCACACCTTCGTCTCGACCTCGCCGATCCATCTCGAGCACCAGATGCGCAAGTCGCAGGAGGAGGTGCTGGAGATCATCACCAAGACCGTCGCGCAGGCGCGCAACCTGGTCGAGGACGTCGAATGGTCGGCGATGGACGCCACCCGCACGCCGATCGACTATCTCTGCCGCGCGACCGAGGCCGCGATCCGCGCCGGCGCCACCACGATCAACCTGCCCGACACGGTCGGCTACGCCACGCCGGACGAATACCGCGCGATGTTCCGGCAGGTGCGCGAGCGCGTGCCCAATGCCGACAAGGCGATCTTCTCGGTGCATTGCCACAATGATCTGGGGCTGGCTGTCGCCAACTCGATCGCGGGCATCGAGGGCGGCGCCCGCCAGGTCGAATGCACCATCAACGGCATCGGCGAGCGCGCCGGCAATGCCGCGCTGGAGGAGCTGGTGATGGCGCTGCGCGTGCGCGGCGACGTGCTGCCCTACGACACCGGCATCGACTCGACGCTGCTGATGAAGGCCTCGCGCGCCGTCTCCAGCGCCTGCGCCTTCCCGGTGCAGTACAACAAGGCGATCGTCGGGCGGAACGCCTTCGCCCATGAGAGCGGCATCCATCAGGACGGCATGCTGAAGAACCAGACCACCTACGAGATCATGACCCCGGCCTCGGTCGGGGTGACCAAGACCTCGCTGGTGATGGGCAAGCATTCCGGCCGCGCCGCCTTCCGCTCGAAGCTGAAGGACATGGGCTACGATCTGGGCGAGAACCAGATGGAGGACGCCTTCACCCGGTTCAAGGCGCTCGCCGACCGCAAGAAGCATGTCTACGACGAAGATATCGAGGCGCTGGTCGACGAGAACCTCGCCTCCGCCCATGACCGGGTCAAGCTGGTCTCGCTGACGGTGATGGCCGGCACGCGCGGGCCGCAGCGCGCGACGATGAAGCTCGACGTCGAGGGCCGCTTCGTCACCGAGGAGGTCGAGGGCAACGGGCCGGTCGACGCCATTTTCAACGCGATCAAGGCGATCGTGCCGCATGAGGCGACGCTGGAGCTCTACGACGTCCATGCGGTGACCGAGGGCACCGACGCGCAGGCCGAGGTGACCGTCCGGCTGACCCATGACGGCTCGTCCGTGACCGGCCGCGGTGCCGATCCCGACACGCTGGTGTCTTCGGCCAAGGCCTATCTGGTGGCGCTCAACAAGCTGATGGCCAAGGGCTCCCGCCTGCATGCGCAGGCCGCGGCGGGGTGAGACGCCGCCGCGCCTGCGCCATGGGCTCGCCCTGCTGACGATGCGTTAACCATGGCGGCCTATCGTCCGGGGCATGAGCTCGACCGACGATCAGCCACCGGATCCGACAGCCGCGTTGCGGTCAGGGACGCCCCAGTCGCGCTTCCCGCTGATGGGGATCGACGAGACGACGCTGCGCCTGATGCGCAGCCTCGGCCCGGTGGTCAAACCGCTGCTGACGCCGGGTGTCGCGTTGCACTTCGACCGTCTCGTTCACCATGAGCGGATGAACGACGCGGCCGTGCGGTATCGCCACGTGCTCGAGCCGGCCCTGGCGGGACATGGCGCGGCTGTCTTCGACGCGGCCTTCGATGACGCCTATCTGCGGTCTCTCCGCGAGGTGGTGACGGCCGAGGCCAGCACGCCGTTCGGGGCCCGCGCGCATGGCGTGATGATCCTGGCAGCCGTGCGCGCGGCCTTCCCCGAGATCGGCCGGCGGCGCCGCTTTTCGGGGCGTGCCGCCGCTGAAGACTGCAGGAGGATGGTCGAACTCCTGATGGTGGATTTCGTCTGCGCGATGGAGGTGGTCTACCTGCCGAGATCGAGACCCTGACCGAGGGCTTTCGCAACCGGGTCGGCGAGGTGTCGGAGGCTGCGACGCAGGCGTCGAGCACGTTGAGCAAGGTCGCGGCTGACAGCGCCCAGGTCTCGCGCAGCGCCGGCCTCAGCATGACGGAGAGCCGCGAGAGCCTCGGGCGCGTGCGCGAGGCCGTGCTGCAGACCGTGGTCGCGACCGAGCAGCTCCGGCAATCGATCGGCGAAATCGACCGCAGCACGCGCGAGGGGGCCGACATCGCGCAGCAGGCCGTGTCGTCCGCCGCAGAGGCGCGGCAGACCATCGAGAGCCTGGCCGGCCTCGTCGGCGAGATCGGGTCCGTCGTCAACCTGATCTCCGACATCGCGGCGCAGACCAATCTGCTCGCCCTCAACGCCACGATCGAGGCCGCGCGCGCCGGCGAGGCCGGGCGCGGCTTCGCCATCGTCGCCAGCGAGGTCAAGGATCTCTCGGCCCAGACCACGAGCGCCACCGGCACAATCGCGGCGCGCATCGACGCGATCCGCGAGGCGACGCAGCGCTGTGTCGGCTCGATCGCCCGCATCGACGGTTCGGTGACGGGCATGGCGGACGTCGCCTCCGCCATCGCGCGGTCGCTCGGCGAGCAGCTCGCCGTCACGCAGGCCATGGCGCAGGATGCCCAGAGCACCGCCGGCGAGGTCGAGACGGCGCTGGACATCGTCGCCCAGAGCTTCAGTGCCGTTCAGCGGGTCGGCTCCTCGGTCGAGGAGATGAACACCCGCTCCGCCTCGGTCGGCAATGTCGCCGACGAACTGGCGCGCAGCGTCAACGCGTTCGCCGCTTCGGTGGCCCAGCGGCTCGCCGGCTGACGCCACCTGCGAATCCTGTGGATGCGGCCTCGCGCCCGGCTTGGCGGGCGCGATCCTTGCCTGTCATCGCTTCGAGCCATGCGGTGCCGAGCCGCTTCAGCTGGAGACGATCGCCATGGGCTATTTCCCGAACTGGACCCTGAAGACCTCCGGCGCCGTCATGCCCGACGAGCGGATGCCGGTCGGCCAGACCGTCATCGCCGGCTTCCAGCATGTCGTCGCCATGTTCGGCGCGACCGCGCTGGCGCCGATCCTGATGGGGTTCGACCCCAATGTCGCGATCTTCTTCTCGGGCGTGGCGACGCTCCTGTTCTTCATCGTCACGCGCGGCCAGCTGCCGAGCTATCTCGGCTCCTCCTTCGCCTTCATCGGCGTGGTGATCGCGGCCACGGGCTATGCCGGCTCCGGCCCCAACCCGAACATCGGTGTCGCGCTCGGCGGCATCATCGCCTGCGGCGCGCTCTATGCCGCGATCGGCCTGCTGGTCCAGGCGGTCGGCACGGCCTGGATCGAGAAGCTGCTGCCGCCGGTGGTGACGGGAGCGGTGGTGGCCGCGATCGGCCTCAACCTCACCAGCGTGGCGATGAACATGATCTCGGCCAGCGCCTATACGAAGTGGATCGCGCTGTTCACCGTCGTCACCGTCGCAGTCGTCTCGGTCTACAGCCGCGGGCTGGCCCAGCGCCTGCCGATCCTGATCGGCGGACTGCTGGCCTATGTCGTCTATGCGCTGACGGCTGCGAGCTTCGGCGCGCCGCCGGTCGATTTCGGCCGCGTCGCGGCGGCCGCCTGGTTCGGCCTGCCGAATTTCGTCGCGCCGGTGTTCGACGCCCGCGCGATCGGGCTGATCGCGCCGGTCGCGATCATCCTGGTCGCGGAGAATCTCGGGCACATCAAGGGCATCGCGGTGATGACCGGGCGCAATCTCGACCCGCTGATCGGCCGCGCCTTCCTGGCCGACGGCGTCGCCACGATGATCGCGGGCTCCGGCGGCGGCACGGGCGTGACGACCTATGCCGAGAACATGGGCGTGATGGCGGTGACCCGGGTCTATTCGACGCTGGTCTTCGTCGCGGCGGGCATCATCGCGCTGGTGCTGGGCTTCTCGCCCAAGTTCGGCGCGGTCATCGGGACGATTCCCGTGGCCGTGCTCGGCGGGCTGGCGGTCGTGGTCTTCGGCCTGATCGCGGCCACGGCCGGGCGCATCTGGGTCGAGAGCAAGGTCGATTTCGCGCAGCCCAAGAACCTGCTGACGGTCGCGACCGCGCTGATTCTGGGCGCGGGCGACCTGAAGCTGCCGATCTTCGGCTTCGAGCTCGGCGGCATCGGCACCGCGACCTTCGGGGCGATCGCGCTCTATCACCTGCTGAACCGCAAGGCGGCCTGAGCGGCGCCGTTAACCGCGTCGGCAGCCCCCGCGGGGCCGCCGACGCGGGTCTCACATATTTCTGTCACAGGTGGGTGGACAGGGGCGGGGGGCTTTGCTACCGCTTCGTGGCGTATGGGTGATTAGCTCAGTTGGTAGAGCAGCTGACTCTTAATCAGCGGGTCGTAGGTTCGAGCCCTACATCACCCACCACGAACTCCCAATAAGATCTGGCACTTACGGCGTTCGACAATCTGACGATCCCGGGTCACATTGGCCCCAGGTCACATCTGGGTCACAGATGTTCAGAGTTTTCGGAGAGCGTGGGCGCTAATCCCGACGAAAACGGCCCTTGATGCTCTCCAGCCGCGGCTTTCGACCGCAGCTCAGCTAGATAAGCCGCAGCGTCTCGTCCTTGATCTCCAGCCACGGATCTTAAGGCAGTCCTCCGGCGCCTGCGAAGTATGTCCGCAGCGCATGGGATGTGTAGGGGATGTCGACCGACGGCTGCCCCGCAAATGACTAACCTGCCAAGGTGCTAAAGCAGGAGCGCATTTGGCGTCACGCACTAGGCCGTAAATCGCGATGGCTTGCCGACAATGACCGGAGGCTCTGAGAACCTAACCCCTTGTCCCTTGACCCGGAAGATATTGAGTTGCTTCAATTGACGTCTGGGCAGGAGGCGAGCTCCTGGTTTGCCAACCATCAAGCGCTGGCCGTGATGGCGAACGCTGGAGTAACGGGGGCGTTTGGAGAGCAAAGCCGTGATGGCGACACGATAGAGCTCAGGAAACCGGGCCGGCCGATTTTCATGTCATCAGCACGGACTGTCGCTGTATCCTCGAAATGTCCGCCGTTGAGGACGCATCGCGAATCCATGTCGGTCGTGTCTCCAGCCTGACCAAGCTCATTGCGGCTCGATGCCGAACTCCTTGATCAGCGCGCCCATGGTCGTGATCTCCTTCGCCAGGAAGGCGCTGGCACCGGTGGGAGTCGCGAGCGGGCCGACGTCGACGTCGAAGCCCAGCGTCGGCGCGCGCTGACGCACATCGGGCTGCTGCAGGGCCTCGGCGATTTTCTGACTCATCGCCTGGACGATCTCGGGCGGCGTGCCGGCAGGCGCCATCACCATGAACCAGCCGCCGATATCGGCGCTTGCGAGGCTCTCGGCTATAGCCGGGATTCCCGGCAGCGAGGCCAGCCGCTTCGTGCCGGCGACCGCCAGCGGCCGCAGCGTGCCCTCCTTGATGAAGGGTTCGGCGACCGAGGCCGACTGGATCGTCGCATGGACGCGGCCGGCGATCGTGTCCTGGATCGAATTGGCGGCCGAGGCGTAAGGCACCAGGACCATTTTGATCCCGGCGCGCCGGTTGATCGTCTGGCCGATCAGGCCGGAGATGTTGCGCTCACTATCGACCGCGATGCTGATCTCGCCTGGCTTGGCCTTTTCCTGGGCGATCAGGTCCTCCAGCGTCTTGAAGGGTAACGCGGGGTTGACCAGCAGCACATGGTGGCTTCGGGCCGCCATCGCGACCGGCACCAAATCCTTCAGCGGATCGTAGGGCAGCTTCTTAAAGGTGTGCGGATTGGTCGAGAGCGAGGCCGAGGTGGCGAAGAGGAAGGTGTATCCGTCCGGCGTCGCGCGGGCGACGGCCTGTGTCCCGACGATGTTGGCGGCCCCGGTGCGGTTCTCGACATAGACCTGCTGGCCGAGACTGCGGGAGAGTTTGTCGGCCAGCACGCGCGCCAGGATGTCGGGGCTGTTGCCTGCTGCCTGCGGTACTACCATTGCGATCGGCCGCTGCGGCCAGGCCTGAGCCTGCGCGCTCCCGATTGCGACGAGCGCGAATGTGGCGCCGAGCGCCAGTGATCTGAACTTGGACATCGTTTCCTCCGGGCTCTTCTGGGACTGGGGGGAGCGCCGCCGGGCGTGCTCCGCGAGCCTCGGAGGCGCGCTTCCGGCGGCGTCATGGGTCAGGCCTCGTCGGCGATGCCGTTGCGCAGGATGCCGAGGCGGTCGATCTCGACCTCAACGACGTCGCCGGGCTTCAGCCAGAGCGGGGGATTGCGCTTGGCGCCGACGCCTCCGGGCGTCCCCGTCGCGATCACGTCGCCCGGCTCGAGCCGCGTGAAGGAGGAGCAGTATGCGATGATCTTCGGGATATCGAAGATCATCTGCGCAAAGGTCGCGTCCTGCACGACCTGGCCGTTGACGCGGGTCTGAAGTCGCAGATCGGGGAGGGGGCCGAGCTCGTCGGGCGTCATCATCCACGGGCCGAAGGCACCGGTGTCGGGGAAGTTTTTGCCCGGCGTGAACTGATGGGTGTGGCGCTGGAAGTCGCGGACGCTGCCGTCATTGTAGCAGGCATAGCCGGCGACATGGGCGAAGGCGTCCTCGCGGGTGATGTAACGGCCCGGCTTGCCGATGACGATGGCGAGCTCGCCCTCGAAATCCAGTTCGTGGGAGACGCGCGGCCTTACGATGTCGGCGCCATGGCCGGTCTGCGAGTTCGCGAAGCGCGCGAAGATCGTCGGGTTCTCGACCTCGGCCCGGCCCGTCTCCTTGCGATGCATCTCGTAGTTCAGCCCGACGCAGAGGATCTTGTCGGGGTTCGGCACGACCGGGAGCCAGGTCACGGCCGAGAGCGGATAGCGCGGGGCGCTGGGGGCGGCTGCGACGACCTCCGCCAGCGCCGAAGCGGCGATGACGCTCTTGAGGTCGGGATAGCGGGCCGACAGTACGGCGCCGAGATCGACGGCTTCGTCGCCCTCGATCAGCCCCCAGCTCGGGACGCCCGGAAGGCGGAAGGTGGCAAAACGCATCGGAATGGATCCTCTCAGGACAAGGCATGTTCGATGGGGGCGGGCGCCGCAGGAGCGCGGGCGGCGAGGCCGAGGATGAAGTCGTCGATCAGCGCGGCGAGCGCCGGGCCGTCGGCAGCCGTGCCGAAGACGTAATGGTCCGGCCGCACGATCGCGGCGGCCCGGCCGCAGGCGGCAAACCAGTCGCGCACGACGCCATCGCATTCGACGACCGTGACATCGGCAGGCGTAATGGTCGCGGCTCCCGACGACGCCAGGGCGATGACGGTGAGGCCCGCAGCCCGCGCCGCCGTGAGCAGGCCCTTTGGCAGGGTGCCGGTCAGTGCGGCATCGATCACGAGGCGGCTTCCCGTTCCCGCGACGGCGTCGAGGCGCGCGCGCGCCTGGTCCGTCTCGACCCAGGGCTGCGGGAACAGCCTGCCTCGCGCCGGATCGGGCTCGTCGGCAAGGAAGCCAACCGTCAGCGGCGGCACGATCTCCTGGCGGGTGAGGGTGCGCGGCTTGCCGCCGCCCTCGGCGAGGATACGGGCGTCACGCTGGCGCGCGGCCACCGGATCGCGCTCGCAGATCACCTGGCCGATCGCCTTGATCCGCGTCGTCAGCTCACGGACATGGGCGCTGCGCTCCGCTTCATAGCTGTCGAGAAGGGCCTCGCCCGACGATCCCTCGATCACGCGCGCCAGTTTCCAGACGAGATTGGCAACGTCGCGCACGCCCTGGCACATGCCCTGGCCGATGAAGGGCGGCTGCTGATGCGCGGCGTCGCCGGCGATGAAGACGCGGCCGACGCGCCAGCGCTCGGCGACCAGCGCATGGAAGCGATAGCTCGCCGCCCGCCACAGCGTCGCGTCTTCCGGCGTCAGCCAGCGCGCCACAAGCTCCCAGACCCGCCCGGGTGTCTGGGCCACGCGCGGATTCTCGCCCGGCAGCAGCATAATTTCCCAGCGACGATGGTTGCCGGGCCCGATGATGAAGCTCGTCGGCCGCTGCGGATCGCAGAACTGCGCCGAATTCTGCGGCAGCTTCGACAGGGCGGCGTCGTCCACCAGCATGTCGACGACCAGCCAGGGCTCGTCGAAGACAAGGTCGGTGAGACGGATCCCGAGCCGCTCGCGGATGCCGCTGGAGGCGCCGTCGCAGGCGATGACGTAGTCGGCGGTCACGGTGCGGCAGGTGCCGTCATCGGAGCGCAGCGTCAGCGACACCCTGTCGGGCGTCGCATCGAGATCGACGAGTTCGGTGCCCAGCGAAACCTCCACGCCGGGGAGGGACTGGGCGTGAGCCCGCAGCGCCGCCTCGACGGGAGGCTGCGTGAAGACCATCGTCGGCACATAGCCCTGCGGATAGGGTTCCGGCACGGTGTCGATCCGACGGATCAGCTGTCCGTCGGCGCCGAAATGCTCCGACGCATGGAACGGCGCGACATGAGGCAGGACGGCCTCCGCGACGCCGAGATTGTCGAGGATGCGCAGGATCTCATGGTCGATCGCGATCGCGCGCGGCTTGTCGTAGACCTCGCGCTGCCGATCGATCGCGAGGCAGCGGATGGAATGGTGCCCGAGCAGGCTCGTGGCCACGGCACCGCTCGGGCCGAAGCCGACCACGACGACCGGGTAATGCTCCGGATCGGGATAGATTGCCTTGCTCACCTGATCGAAAGTCCTGTGCCGGGCGTTCATCGGGAATCCGCCGATGAGGCGGCCGGGCGATAGATGATCGCCGTCTGGGCCGCCTTCACATGGTCGGGCTTGGGCGGGGCGATGCCCCAGTGATCGGTCCGGCCGGGCGGCCAGACCCACTCGCTGGGCCCTCGCACGCGGTAAGCGTCGTCGACCTGAAGCACCTCCGCCGTGAACTCGACGACGAAGCCCACTGGATCGACGAAATAAGCGAAAACGTTGTCACCTGGGCCATGTCGGCCGACGCCCCAGCTGATCGGATAGCCAGCTTCGACAAGCCGGCCCGACGCCCGCATCACCGATTCCCAGTCCGGCACGAGGAAGGCGATATGGTTGAGGCCGCTGGCTTTCGCTTCCGCCAGCACGACGGCGTGATGGTCGCTGTTGCAGCGCAGGAAGGCCATCAGCTTCGAGCGGTCGGTCAACGCGAAGCCGAGCCCCTCTTCAAAGAAACGCGCCTGGGCGTCGACATCGTGGCTGTTGAGGTTGACATGGGCGAGCCGTGACGCCCGGTCGGGCAGCTCGCCGGCATCGTCTTGGAGCGCGTCGCCCTGAATGAGGCGATAGACGCCGCCCTGCGGCTCGGCCAGTTCAAGCAGCAGGCCGCCAGCGGGCTCTAGCGTCGGCGCGGGCCCGGCTAGCACCCGCGCGCCGTGCCGGACGGCAAGCTCGGCGAGGACCGCGAGATCGGTCTCCGGATCGACCCGGAAGGTCACCGACAGGATCTCCGGCGCCGCGCTGGGCTGGAGCGACAGGACGTGATGATCCGCACCGGTCGCCCGCAGATAGATGGTCCCGCCCTGCCGTGCCGCGACCTCGAGCCCCCAGACCTGCGTGTAGAAGTGCTCGGACAGAGCGATGTTCGGCGTGCCGATCGCGACGGATCGCAGGGCGGTGACGGGAAAACGGCTCATGGCGAGATCCCACCCGGGCGGCCGAGGAAGATCGCCGCGTTGTCGCGCAGCAGACGTGCGCGCAGCGCCTCGTCGCCGAAGGCGACCTCGATCCGCTCGACCGGGCGGCGCTCGTGGAAATTGAAAGGGTAGTCCGTGCCGATCATGACCTGCGTCTCGCCGAAGAGCCGGACGAGATGCTGCAGGGTCGGCTCGTCATAGACGAGCGCGTCGTAGAACAGACGCCGGGCCTGCTCCGTCGGCGAGGCCTGGATGCTCTCCTGCAGGGCCGGGAAGACGCGGCGGCCTTCCTCCAGGCGCGGCAGCAGCAGCCCGAGCGTACCGCCGCCATGGCTGAAGGCGATCCGCAGGCGGGGCCGGCGCAGCATCAGGTTGGAGCAGATCACAGAGGCCGCGGCGAGGCCGACATCGCCGGGATAGGCGAGGACCTGCTGCAGCTGGCCCGGCCCCACCAGGCGGTCCTGCCCGCAGGGGCGCACCGCATGGACGAACACCGCCGCGCCGAGCTCTTCGGCGGCTTCGAAGAAGGGGTCGAAGTCGGGTGCGCCGATCGGCCGGCCATTGACGTTGCTACCGACCTGGACGCCGACGAAGCCTGGATCGCGCATCAGCCGTTCCAGCTCGGCCAGCGCGCGGTCCATGTCCTGCAGGGGCAGGGCGCCCAGCCCGACCAGGTGCCCGCCGGATTCGTCCACCATCGCCGCGATCTGGTCGTTGATATAGCGCAGCAGTTCGTCCGCATCGGCTGCGCCCATCCAGTAGGACATCAGCTCCGGCATCGCCGAGATCGCCTGCAGAGACAGGCTCATTTCTTCCATGTCGGCGAGGCGCTTGGGCACGTCCCAGCAGCAGTCGGACACGGTGCGATAGGTGCGCCCGTCGATGACGACGTGGCGATGGCAGGGCTGCGCGTCGGCCATGGCGGGCCAGCCCTTCGGAGTCTGACCCTTGAGATAGGCGGGAAAGCGCGCAGGGACGATATGGGCGTGGATGTCCACGCCGCAGCGACAGCCCCCGAGCTTCCAACTCCGCTCCGATTCCGCCGCGCTCGCCACGTTCCCTCCCGAGGACTCGTTTTTATCGTTAGCATCAATATATTCGATAATCAGGCGTCGTAAAGCCAAATTTATAAATTTTACGCAAGGGAGGCAGCGTGTACAGATCGCGGCGCGGGAGCATGCCGGGCGGCGGTGAGCGCCGGCCCGCTCCGCAGGAGATCGACCCCGTTCGCATGACAGCGCCAACCCCATCGACCCGTACGCTCGATCTCTATGACAAGCTGCGCGAGGACCTCCTCCGCGGCAGGCTCAAGCCCGGCCAGAAGCTGCAGTTGCGCTTTCTGATGGAGGCCTATCAGGCTGGCCAGACGCCGCTGCGCGAGGCGTTGAACCGGCTGACCTCCGAGGGGCTGGTCCAGTCGCGCGAACAGCGTGGCTTCGTCGTCTCGCCTGTCAGCAAGTCGGAGCTGCAGGAACTGACGATGACGCGCTGTTGGCTAGAGGGGCTGGCGCTGCGGAAATCTATGGAGGCGGCGACCCCCGACTGGGAGGAGGCGCTGGTGGTGGCGCATCATCGCCTCGCGCGGACGCCGCGCTCGCTCAATCCCGAACAGTTCGAGGACAATCCCGAATGGGAGCGCCTTCATCGGATCTTCCACCGCGCCCTGATCAGCCAATGCGGCTCCGGATCGCTGATCGGCTTCTGCGATCGTCTTGCCGACCAGCTCTACCGCTATCGACGCGTCTCGATCCGTCGCGTCTTCCCAACCCGCAAGATCGGCGACGAGCACCAGGCTATTCTGACGGCAGTGTTGGACCGGGCGGTCGATCGGGCGGTGCAGCTGTTGGAGAAGCACTACCGACACACCGCGGATGTCATTCTCGACGATCCAGCGTTCTGAAATGTTGCGCCTGCCGGTCCTCGCGTCGAGGATGGACGCAGAAGGCCGGTCGATGACAAAATCATCGCACATGGTCGGGGGTGCAGGGACTCGCAGCGCGAGCGTCCCTTTTGAGCAGGTGCTTATCCCACCCGTTAAGTGCCGCCGCGTCCACGGCGCAGACATTCTACGGACCACCATCGGGGTGTCGGGGCGGCCACTGCGGTGCGCCATAAACCGACATTCAGCCGTCGCCGGAGAGCAGACCTATCCCAGCGATATAGATTGAGGGGCCTATCTCAGACGCCAGAGCGACTGCAGCGCCATGCACAATCCCGCACCGACGACGGCGCCGGCAACGAAAGCGGGCATGCGCCCGCTGTTCTTCCTGCGGATGCGCCCTTCGACCAGACGAGCCGCGCCATCCAGGGCATGCCGGCTGGAAGTGGCCGCATCGCCTGCGATACTCCGAGCGTTCACTGCAGCGTCGCGAACGACGGAGCGTGCCTTGGCCACAGCGGCCTCGGCACGCGCCTCGACGGTCCTGACGAGACCGTCCGCAAAGCTGCTGTGGGTGTGCGCCTCATCAGCGGTGGCGAGGGTACGGGCGACCGATTGAGAGCCGACATTCATGGGTCTAACCTCCTGAACTGAGCCTCGCCCGATCCTTGTCTAAGGATCGGGCGGGGATGGTCTATCAACACTAGCCGACTGGTTTTGTTTCACCGTCGCCAGGGGCTTCGGTGCCGCCCGAGCGGGTTCCGCCCAATCCGGCCTCGTGAGCCCAGAGGATGGCCTCGCTACGGCTATGGACGCCGATGCGACGGTAAAGCGCCGAGATGTGATTGCGGACCGTGTTCCGAGCCAACGACAGGCGCGCCCCGATCTCCCCGTCGTCAAGGCCCTGGCAGATCAGCGCCAGAACCTGCCGCTCCCGTTCGCTTGGCATCTCCACCGGGGCAGGCGAGCCCGGCTTCGGCCCCGATCGCTTCTGGATCGCGGCCAGCTTCTGCATGATCGTGCGGGTCAACCAGGAAGTGTCGGCCATGGCGGCGTCGATCGCGGCGGCGATCTCGCGCTCGCCACGCTTCTGGCCGCTGATGTCCTGGATGACGCAGAGCATGTGCGGCTGCTCATTGATCACGGCGGGTTCAGCGGCGATCAGGCAGTCGATCTCCCCGCCCCGGCGCGGCAGAAGGCAGCATTCGAACTCCCGGACCGGCCCCGCCTTGACGGCCGCCACGAAGCGCCGCCTGTCGCTCGCCCGCGACCAGATGGACAGATCGGCGAATGTGCGTCCGATCGCCTCGGCTTCGCTCCAGCCGAATGTGGTGGCGAATGCGAGATTGGCCCCGATCAGCCTGAGATCGCCCAGCGCCAGCAGGATCTGCGGTGCGGGCGAGAGTTCGAAGGCCTTCTGGAAGCGCTCCTCGCTCTGGCGCAAGGCGGTTTCGACCCGTGTCCGGGGCTCGAGGTCGGCGAATGTGAAGAGCATGCAGGCCTCTTCGCCGATCTCTATCGGCTGGCCGGCGACAATCACGGCCTTGGCATGTCCATCGGGAAGCCGGAGCACGGCCTCCATCTGCGGGATCGAGGCCCCTTCGTCGAGGCGCATCATGGCATGGTCACGCCTCTGGGCCTCGCTGAGGACGTCGATCTCGGCCAGTGTCCGGCCGATGACAGCCTCCCTGGGATAGCCCGTCATTTCGAGGAAGCCCTGGTTCACCTTGATGTAGCAGCGGTCAGCCAGCCGGCAGATCACCGCCGGTGCGGGATTGGCGGAGAACGCCGCCTCAAAGCGCTCCTCGGCCCTGAACCGGGCGGTCGCGTCATGGATCACGATCGCGCAGGTCTCCGACCGGCCATCATCGAGCGCGCTGATGCTGCGGACCTGATGAAACCAGCTGATGTCCGGGTGTCCAGCGGCGGCGACCTCGACGACGATGTCGTCGATCTCCTCGCCCGCCAGAACGCGCTTCATCGGATACTGACGTGGTTCGAGCGGATGGCGATTGAGATAACGAAGCGCGAAGCGCTGGGCATAGTCGTCGGCGTCGCGACCCAGATCGGCAGGGTTGTCGACGCCGTGAACCGACAGGGCCGCCTCGTTAGCCCAGGCGATCGTGCCATCCGCGTCGATCAGGATGACGCCGTCCGAAAGCCCCGCAAGGATGCGATGAAGGAACCGTTTCTCCATGGCGAGGCGGGTCTCCCTTGCGTGGTCGATGGCGCTGGTCCGGGCGGCAGAAGGCATGGGTGGCCAGCCCCGTCGCAAGGGATAAGGACTGGAACGCGCAATGGTTCCAAGGCACCAGCCATAGGGTGCAGCTGTCTGCGCAGCCACGTAAGCGGGCTGCCGATGATCAGGCGGCCCAGGCCGGGAAACAAGCGAACCTGCGAACAGCTTCGGAACCTAGTCTCATGACACCAGTTCATTGATCGCGCCGCACCGGCGCGCAGATATGGAGTGACCGTTATGGGTAGCACGACCGACAAGATCAAAGGCATGGCCAACGAGGCCGCCGGCAACGTGAAGCAGGCCGTCGGCAAGGCGCTCGACAAGCCGGCCCTCGAGGCGGAAGGCATCGCGCAGGAGCGCAAGGGCGAAGCCCAGCAGGCTCTGGGCAAGGGCAAGGACACCGTCAAGAAGATCGTCGACAAGGCGTGACGCCGGTCGGGCCAGTCGGGCTGCTCCGGGCCTTGAGACCCGGAGCAGTCGAGGCTGGTGCTCTTCCTGCCGCTTGTCCCTCTACAGCTTGCACCCGCAGCGCGGGATCGCGATCTCGCTGCGCCATCGGCGCCTTCAGGATACTCGCATGACATCCCAACCAATGACCCCGCGCGCCATGGGCGATCGCGACGCTCCTCATGTGTCGCCAATCTCCCCCTCGGAGGACGCCCGCACCATCCTTCTCAACGAAATCAGCTGGGGCGCGGTCTTCGCGGGCGTCGTTGTGGCGCTGGTGGTGCAGGCCCTGCTCAACCTCCTCGCCATCGGCGCGGGTGCGGCGACGTTGAACCCAATCAGCGGCGACAACCCGTCAGCGACCAGCTTCTCGATCGCGGCGGGCGTCGTCTGGGTCGTCTCCGGCTGTCTCGCCGCGCTGTCGGGTGGCTTTGTCGCCGGCCGCCTGGCCGGGCGCCCGGTCGAGAGCACCTGCGGCTGGCACGGGCTGATCGCCTGGGCGATGACGACGGTCATCATCCTCTATCTTGTCACCACCGCAGTCGGCGGCATCGTCGGCGGCGCGGTCTCCGGCGCCAGTTCCGTGCTTGGTGGCATCGGCCGGACGACCGCCGTGGCAGCGCAGGCAGCGGCGCCGGCCGCAGCGCAGATGTCGGATCCGTTCGGCGCGATCGAGCGGTCGATCCGCGACGCGACGGGCAACAACGACCCAGCGGCCCTGCGCGATGCAGCTGTCTCGGCGATGCGCGCCGCCGTGACCGGTGACGCCGCCCAGCAGCAGGATGCCCGCGACCGGGCGGCGCAGGCTCTGGCCCGCTCGCAAGGCATCCCCGTCGAGGAGGCACGCAGCCGCGTCGGCGCCTATGAGGCGCAGTTCAGCCAGGCGGCCGACAATGCTAAGCGTCAGGCGGTTCAGGCTGCGGACATCGCCGCCAAGACCGTGACGCGGACGGCCCTGTTTGCGGCATTTGCCCTCATCATCGGCGCACTGGCCGCCTGGTTCGGCGGCCGCGCAGGAGCGGTGAATCCGACCCTGACGTCAGGCTATCTCAGGAGCCGCACACGCGAGGCCTGACACTGGATCATGGGTATCACACGGCTCACCCGCTGCGTCCCGGCGCAGCGGGTGAGCATTTTTGCACCGGCGATTCGGTTCGAAGTGGAAGCCCAAGATGGCTCGGTCAGTTCACGTGCGGCGGGCGCAACACCGGCTACTTTCGGCATTCCGGTCCGCCCGCAGGCTCGGCCTCCTTCTTCAACGCAGTCTGTGTCAGTCCGCTACTCAAAAGCCCTTGGGTGCAATCGTTTGGCTGTCGTTCAAAGTGCGCTCAGCAATGAGCCTCAGAGTTGCAAACAAGGCTGCAATCGCAGCGATGCGGACTCCATCCGACCCTAGGCCGAAATAAGCCTTTTCGGCCCACAAATCCGGCCCTTCCGAAACGGAAAAAAGCATTGAGCGCGATGAACAATCTGACGGGCAGAGAGCGCCGACCCACCACGCGTGCCCTTCGTGGCCTGGATGCGCTGAATTTCTTCCTCGCCGACGTGCGCGATGGATTGGGACCCTATCTGGCGATCTACCTGATCGCGGTCAGGGGGCCTGACCAGGGCTGGAATGAGGCCACCACCGGGCTCGTGATGACGATCGCTGGGATTGTCGGCCTGATCGCGCAGACGCCGGCCGGCGCCCTGATCGACCGGACGAACAACAAGCCAGCCATCGTCATCGCGGCGGCTTTGGCGGTCACACTGTCCTGCCTAGCACTGCCTTTCGTCAGCAACTTCTACCTCGTCGCCGCCACGCAGTCGGTTGCCGGCATCGCCGGCGCGATCTTCCCGCCGGCGCTCGCCGCAATCACGCTCGGCGTCGTCGGGCCGAAGATGTTCTCCAAACGGATCGGCCGCAACGAAGCCTTCAACCATCTCGGAAATGCCGTCTCGGCCGCGATTGCTGGTGGCACCGCCTACTTCTTCGGGCCGATCGTCGTGTTCTGGCTAATGGCTGTACTCGCTGTCTTCAGCATCGGCGCCATGCTGATGGTGCCGCGCAAAGAGATCGACGATGAACTTGCCCGCGGTCTCGTCGAAGGGCCGGGAGAGGACGAAAAGCCCTCCGGCATCGCGGCGCTGCTGCAGAACAAGCACCTCATGCTTTTTGCGCTGATCTGCGCCATCTTCCATCTCTCCAACGCCGCGATGCTGACGTCCGTCGGCCAATTGCTGACCAAGATCGCCGGCAAGGAGCAGGCGACCTCGCTGATCGCGATCTGCATCGTTGCTGCGCAATGCGTGATGGTGCCAATGGCGATCATGGTCGGCGCAAAGGTCGACGACTGGGGCCGCAAGCCGATCTTCCTGCTGGCCTTTGGCGTGCTCGCGCTGCGCGGAGCACTTTATGTTGCGTCGGACAATCCGTATTGGCTGGTCTCGGTTCAGGCTCTCGACGGCGTCGGAGCCGGTATTTTCGGCGCGCTCTTTCCCGTCATCATTGCAGACCTGACGCGCGGAACCGGGCGCTTCAATGTGAGCCAAGGAGCGGTCGCGACCGCCCAGGGGCTTGGTGCCGCCCTATCGGCGACACTGGCCGGCGTCATCATCGTCTCGGCCGGCTATTCCACCGCGTTCCTGACGCTTGCTGCCATCGCAGTCTTGGGCTTCGTCCTGTATCTCGTCCTGATGCCCGAGACCAAGAACTACAAGCCGCCGACTGATGCAAAGACCGACGCACCGGCAACCGTGAGCGCCTGATGCCGTCGCCGGCCCTGACGATGGAGGCCACCCGTATAACCGCGATCGTGATCTTCCTCGCGACCTATATGGTGGTGGCCATCGGGCGGCTGCCCGGTTTCCGCGTCGATCGCACGGGGGCTACGCTTATCGGCGCGGCGCTGATGGTCGGCTGCGGCGTGCTGACGCTCGAAGACGCCTACAAGGCGATCGAGCTCGACACCATCACGCTGCTGCTGGGCATGATGATCGTGGTGGCTAACCTCCGGCTCTCGGGCTTCTTCCGGATGGCCAACGCCTGGGCCGTCAGGCGCGCGCATCATCCCATTATCCTGTTAACGGCGATCGTGCTAAGCACCGGCGTCCTCTCGGCCTTCCTGGTCAACGACGCGATCTGCCTGGTGATGGCGCCGGTCGTCATCCAACTGACGCGCGCGCTCAAACGCAATCCCATCCCTTACCTGATCGGGGTCGCTCTCGCCTCCAATGTCGGCTCGACGGCGACGATCACCGGCAATCCGCAGAATATGATCATCGGAACGCTGTCGCAAATTCCCTACGGCACCTTCGCGGCAGCACTTGCGCCCGTGGCGGCGCTTGGACTGCTCGTTACAACCGCTCTCGTGATCCTGCTGAACCCACGCGAATACTGGACCGGGGAACGCTTGCCGGATGCGAAACTTGCGTCGCACTATCACGGTTGGCTAGTCGCGAAATCCGTGCTGATCACCATCGTCATGGTAGCTTTGTTCTCGTTGGGCAGCCCGTCGCCAAGGTCGCGATCGTGGCGGGCGGCGTGCTGCTGCTGACGCGACGAATCCGGCCGCAGAAGGTCTATAAGGAGATCGACGGACAGCTGCTGTTGATGTTCGCCGGCTTGTTCGTCGTCGTGGCAGGCCTTGAGCACAGCGTCCTGACCAAAGATGTCGTGGCCGGAACCGGGCAGCTTCATCTCGACAAGACGCTCGTTCTCAGTGGCCTCACGGCCGTGCTGTCAAATCTGGTCAGCAATGTCCCTGCCGTCCTGATCTTAAAGCCTTTCCTCGAACCGCTGGCCGATCCGCAGCGGGCCTGGCTCGTTGTCGCTATGGCCTCCACATTGGCCGGCAACTTCACGCTACTCGGATCGGTCGCAAATCTGATCGTGGCGGAGCGCGCGGCGAAGGACGGTATCGAGATCAATTTCTGGAGCTATTTCCGGGTCGGTGCTCCGCTGACGCTGATCACCATATGGATCGGCATCGTCATACTTAGCTGAAGAACGAAACAGCAATTGAAGAGCCTGAGTCGCCTGGTTAACGCCTCCCCGCTGGTCTTCGACAGCCGGCATTTGCCGCGTTTACCCGCTTTGACATATTGCGCCAACAGGCGCAGCTGAGCCTTTGCCCGAATGCGGACATTCCGTGCGTTGGCCCAACAATGATCTGTAGCCATCCATTGCCTTTATCCCAAAACAGCGGGAGCGGATGCGAGCGAAGCGGGCATCGATCGGGCCTTCGCGACCGGGCGTAAAAGTCATCGCTACAGGGATACGTTGCAAAAAACGATTTGCTTCCCAACTGCGGTGCTTACTCGCCTGGTTTTGGAAGATCTATGCTCCCGTTTGAACAGAAGCGTGCCTTGCTGTTGCGCAATCCCAAGGCGCGACGCGGCCAGGAATCGATCGATCCGCTGCTGCAGCGTTTGGCGGCCGGAGGGCTGAACGTGACGGTCGAGACCTTCGAGGCTCTGCCGGAGCTAGCTCGCGACATCGTGCGGCTGCGCCACATCGCTGATCTGGTGATTATCTGCGGCGGCGACGGCTCGATCTCGTCGGCGGCGATGGCTGCAATGGAGAGCGGGTTGCCGCTGGGCATCATTCCTATGGGGACGGCCAACGATTTGGCGCGCACGCTTGCTATTCCAATGGATCTGCTCGAAGCCGCCGACGTTATCGCGCGCCGCGAGATGCGACGTGTCGATGTCGGGACGGTCAACGGACACGCTTTCTTCAACGTTGCCAGCATCGGTCTGAGCAGTGAGTTGGCGCAGAGCCTCGATCCGACGTTGAAGAAGCGCTACGGCCGTCTGGGCTATGCGGTGGCGGCTATGAAGGTGATACGGCGCGCCTCGCGGTTTCGGGCCCGTATCGTCGAGAAGGGGCGCGCGATCGAAGTCGAAACCTACCAGATCGCGGTCGGCAACGGCCGCCATTACGGCGGCGGGAATGTCGTGGAGGAGAGCGCCGAGATCGATGACGGCCATCTCGATCTCTACAGTCTTGAGATGAAGAACCTCTGGAAGCTCGCCACGATGCTGCGTTCGTTCCGCTCGGGTACCCATGGTGCCTGGCAGGAGGTGCGGACGGCGAAATGCGTCGAGTTCGACATCGAGACCAAGACACCGATGCCGATCAACACGGATGGCGAAATCGTCACCGCCACGCCCGGCCATTTCAAGGTCCACCCCAAGGCGATCTCGATCTTCGCGCCGCCCGCGGCATCGGGCGCGGTCGTCCATGCACCGATGTATCATCGCTGAAACGGCACCGCCCACACGTCGTCGGGAATAAGCCGCGACTCCAATCGTTATCGATCTGTCGCAAGCCGATGAGCGTGAGGATCGAGAGACATGGACGGACTTCGGGTGCTGGTTGCTCCTTCAGGTTTCAAGGAATGCCTGACGGCGGAAGCGGTCGCGGCGGCGATCGCCCGCGGCGTGCGGCGGGCCAACCCGCGGGCCGCTATCGTCGAGCTGCCGGTAGCGGATGGCGGCGAGGGATTTGCCGTCACGCTGGCAAGCGCGACCGGCGGCACGCTGAAAACGACGCGGGTCACCGGCCCGGTGGGCCAGCCCGTCGATGCGATGTGGAGCGTGCTCGGCGGCAACTTTGCGGAGACGGCGGTGATCGACATGGCATCGGCGGCAGGTCTATCGCTGGTCCCGCGTGACCGGCGCGACCCGTTGACGACGACGACCTACGGCGTCGGCGAACTGATCCGGGCGGCGCTCGATGCCGGCATCCGGCACATCGTCTTCGGCTGCGGCGATTCTGGCACCAATGACGGCGGCGCCGGCATGGCCAGCGCTTTGGGCGCACGTTTCCTGGATGCGCAGGGACGGCCGATCGCGCCCGGCGGTGGCGGTCTACTGGCGCTCGACTGGATCGATCTCTCCGATCTCGATCCGCGCCTGGCCGAGACGCGCATCGAGGTTGCCTGCAATATCCGCAACCTGCTCTGCGGCCCCAGGGGCGTAGCCCAGGTCTACGGGCCGCAGAAGGGAGCATCGCCAGCACAGGTCGCGCTGCTGACGCAGGCACTCGACCGGTTTGCCGGCGCCGTCGAACAGGCGACTGGGATCGACGTCACGCTGCGGCCGGGCTGCGGCGCATCCGGCGGGCTCGGCGCGGGCCTGCATGCGCTGCTGGGTGCAAGACTCCATCCGCGTTACGACCTCGTTGCGCGCTATCTCGACCTCGACGCGCAGCTGGCTGCGGCCGATCTCGTACTGACGGCCGAGGGCGGGCTCGACGGTCAGAGCGGCGAGGGCAAGATTCCCGGCGAACTCGGCATGCGCGCACAGAAGCTCGGCATCCCCGTGATCGCGCTCGCCGGCACGATCGGCCTGCGGGCCGATACGCTGCGTCGGCACGGCATCGGCGCCTATTTTTCGACGGTGATGACGCCTTGCAGCCTGCGCGTCGCGATGGCTGGCGCCGAGGACCATATCGAGGCCTGCGCCGAAAACGTGATGCGGACGGTGATGCTGAGCATGGGTATCGCGACGCGGGGCCCCCGGACTCCGGCGCGGCGGGCGGCCTGAGATGCCAGAGCGATCGTCGACCGGGCGCACCCTGCTGGCGCTCGCACTTGCCACTGGACTGGGATTTGGCCTGCTCGCCCTTCGCGGGGCGGCTCCCGATCCCGCGCTGTGGGCGCTGTTTGGCATGGGCTGCGCGACGATCGCCTGGATACTGCTGCCAATACCGCCGGCCTATATCGCGCTCGCGACGGTCGCCGCCCTGGCTGCGCTTAGCGTCGTGCCGCAGGCGGCGCTGACCGGGCTCCTGGGCGCCGACATTATCTGGCTGATGGTGGGCGCCTTCATCCTCGGCGAGGCGATGACGGCGTCGCAGCTGGCCCAGCGCCTGAACGGCTTTCTGCTCGCACGCGCGGCGCGCGTCGGCCAGCTGTTCTGGATGGTGAGCGCGGTTCTGCTGCTGCTGACTTACGTCATTCCCTCTACATCGGGGCGGGCGGCGGTGCTGCTGCCGCTGCATCGCAGCCTCGGCGAGATGCTGGATACGCGTTCGCTGCGCGCGCTTGCGCTGCTGATCCCGACGATCATCCTGGTGACGACGATCGCGTCGCTGACCGGCGCGGGCTCGCATCTGATCGCCAATGATCTGCTGGGCGAGCTGACCGGCCGACGCATCGGCTTTCTGGAATGGCTGCTTTACGGCCTGCCCTTCGCTGTCGCGACTGCGGCGCTGTCATGCTTGGTCGTGCTGCGATTGTTCGTGCCAGCGTCGGCACGCGCCCGCCCGCTCGCCATCCCGGTTGCACCATCGGGGCCGTGGTCACGAGACGAGCGCTACGTCGCGATCGTGGCCATCGCTATGCTGGCAATGTGGCTCAGCGAAGGGCTCCACGGCGTCGGCATTGCCACAAGTGCAATGCTTGGAGCGCTGCTGTTGACAGCGCCGGGCGCACCGCTGCGCTGGTCGCGAGGGGTCAAGGCGATCAATCTCGACCTGCTCGTCTTCGTCGGGGCAGCGCTCCTGCTGGGCAAGGCGCTGATCGAAACCGGGGCTGCGGCCGCAGTGACAGCTGCGATGTTCGCCCATTTGGGCTTTGCCGACGGCATGAACCCGCTCGCATTGATCGCCGGGCTGTCGGCGCTGACCCTGGCCTCGCATCTGCTGATCACCTCACATGCCGCCCGGGCCGCAGCTCTGGTGCCGCCGTTGATCGCGCTCGCGGCCACGCTGAAGGTCGACGCCGCCGCGCTTGTCTTCATCGGTACCGTTGGGATGAACTACTGCCAGACACTGCCGGTCAGCTCGAAAGCACTGCTGATGTTCCAAGGCGAGGAGGTCGGCCTACGTGCGGCCGACCTGCTCAGGCTCAGCGCAGTGCTGGCCCCGGCCCATCTGCTGCTGATGATCGCGTTCTATTTCGGCTATTGGCGCTGGGTGGGGCTCAGCCTCTAGGGCCGGCGCTCAGCGCCAGCCCTTCTCGATCAGAGCGCGAACGGCCGCGCCGTCCAGCGCATTGGATGCCTCTGCACCGCTCAGGAAGGCGTCCGCCGGGGTGGTTACGCCACTGGCGGGCGCATAGCTGCCGTTGCCCTCATGGTCGGCGGCGACGAGTTCGACCCGCCACCCCGCTTCAGCCCGGCAGGCCAAGCCGCTGAAGCGCCCAGTCTCGGCTGCCTTCGCCTCCAGGCCAAAGCTGCGGCAGAAGCCGGCGCGGGTCCTGTAGGTCTCGCGCAGCGTGACCCTGCCCTCGCCGAGGGCGGCGGCCGCGCCGTCAGAAACTTGGTTTAGGGCGCCCTGCAAACCGGCATCAGCGAGGAGCGCGAAGGGCGCGGAGGTCGCCGGACTAGATGGCTGCAGAAGCCCGTAGGCCCCCGCGCCGATCATGATCCCGGCCACGGCGGCGGCCACCGGCAGCGCCAAGCGGGCAAAGCGCTGCGGACGCACCGCTCCGGCGGAACCCTGCGGACGCAGGCCCATCGCCGCGCGGGTCAGGCGCTCGGGCACCGGCGCGGTGGCAATGCCGCCGAGTTCGGACCGCAGCAGGTCGCGGGTCGCCATGAAAATCTCGACCCGGGTCTCTAGTGCAGTGTCCGTCTCGATCGCAGCCGCGATCGCGTCCGCCGTGGCGTCGTCAAGTTCGCCGTCGGCGAAGGCGACGAGTGTCTCGTCGGTAAAGGCTTGGTTCATGGTCAGGCCCCTGCCGGTTCGGTTTCCGCACCGGCCATGCCGAGCATGGCGCCGAGCGCGCGGCGCCCGCGTGCCAGCCGGCTCATCACTGTGCCGATCGGGATATCAAGGATGGACGCCACCTCGCGGTAGCTGAGCTCTTCGATGCAGACGAGCGAGACGATCGCGCGCTGGTCTTCAGGCAAACGGGTCAAGGCCTGCAGGACCTCGCCTGCGACGATCCTCGCCTCGGCCGTGGCGATGCCGTTTTCGCCGACGAGATCGAACATCTCCTCGGCCGGCTGCTCCTGGCCTCGCGTCTTCAATCTGCGCATGTCGTCGATCCAGAGGTTCTGCATGATCCGGTAGAGCCAGGAATCGAGGCGCGTCCCGGGATGCCAGCTGTCGGATGCCGCCAACGCGCGCTCGCAGGTCGCCTGCACCAGATCGTCGGCGCGGTCGGCGGCGCCAGCGAGCGAATGCGCGAACCGCCGCAGGCGCGGCAGCATGGTGACGATCTGCAGACGAATATCGACGCCCATCGGCCCTTCCGTGCGGCCCTGATCAACGGCTCAAGATCAAAAACGTACCACCGGCGGAATTATTCCCGGCGCTTTGCGTTATTAGTCGCGACCATAGTCGAGCGTCCGCGGAGATACGACATGACGACAGCCTCGATCCGGACCACCGCAACCGACCGGGTGCTGGCAGGGATCATGGCCCTGGCTCTGCTCGCAAGCGGCATGCTGCCGGCCTTTTCTGTCGCTTTAATGGGGGTCTCGCTGTTCGCGGCGCTATCTCCCGCGCTCGCCGATGACGACGATGATGACGATGACGATGACCGGCCGCGCCGACGAGTTTTTATCGAGAGGGCAGCGCCGCGACCGGCAGCACGTCCGGCCCGCGAGAGCCGGCCGAGCGGTCCCGAGTTGGTAGCTCTGTTGCCTGCCGGCCAGTCGACGGATGCGCTCGTCGCTGCCGGCTACGATGTGGTGACGCGATCGAACCTGCCGGCTCTTGGGCGCGACATTCTCAAGATCCGCTCGACTCGGCGCGAAAGCACGGCTGCGGCCGTGCGGCGCCTGCGCGATCTGCTGCCGGGCCAGCCGGTCGATCTGAACGTGCTCTACCGACCTTCGCTGTTCGAGTGCTCCGTCGCCGGCTGCGACACGATGGCGATGGTTGGCTGGCCGGCCCCGCCTGCGGCCTGCCAGCTCGAAACCACGATCGGCATGATCGACACAGCGGTACAGGCGGGTCATCCCGCGTTTGCGACCGGGCGGATTGAGCGGCTGACGATGCGCTCGCCGACGCGCGAAGCCTCCTCCGACCGCCATGGCACCGCGATTGCCGCCCTGCTGGTCGGCCAGACCGACAGCGCCCATCCAGGCCTTCTGCCAAGGGCGAGGCTGGTCGCGGTGGACGTTTTTCACCGTGGCAGCGGGGGCACGGACGCCGCCGATGCGTTCGATCTGGCGCGCGGGCTCGACGCGCTCATCGCTCGCGACATCCGTCTGGTCAATCTAAGCCTGGCGGGGCCCGACAGCCCCATCCTGCGCCAGATGGTCGAGTTCGCGCTATCGAAGGGCCTAACTTTGGTCGCGGCGGCGGGCAATGCCGGCGCCAACGCGCGCCCGATGTATCCAGGCGCCTATCAGGGCGTGATTACGGTCACGGCGATCGACCGTAATGGCCAACTCTATCGCCGCGCCAACCGGGGCGAGCATATCGATTTCGCGGCGCCGGGCGTCGATCTCGTCGCGGTCGACACGACTGGTCGCATGCGACCGCAATCGGGGACGTCGCTGGCGGTGCCTTTTGTTACCGCCGCCGCTGCGATCGTGCTGGCGCGCCAAGACAAGGAGCTTCGCCCAGTCGTCGACATCCTGGGCGAAGCGGCGAGTGATCGCGGCGCTCCGGGGAAAGACCGCGAATATGGTTGGGGCGTCGTCAAGCTAGCGGATTCATGCGCCTCGGTGCCTGTGCGTTGATGCGGGTCGCTCGGGTCGCCCGGCAAAAGCTTGCGTGAGCATGAAAGCTCAAGACGATCGATCGGCGGAACGTTGGCGAAGCGCCGATACCGTTAAAAATGTCGTCGTTGCCGCAGGTATGAAGTCCTGATTCAGTTGTCCTTGGTCGGACGGCGACGCGATAATGGGCGAGCGGCAGGTGACGCAGGAGGCGCTGTTCTACGAGTTCACCCTGGAGCGGCATATTCCGGCTGATCATTGGGTCCGCTCCATCGACCGGTTTGTTGATCTTTCTGGGATCCGCGCGCATCTGCGCCCGTTCTACAGCGAGACAGGTCGCCCCTCGATCGATCCGGAGCTGATGAGCAGGATGCTGCTCATCAGCTATTGCTTCGGTATCCGCTCCGAGCGCCGCCTGTGCGAGGAGGTGCATCTCAACCTGGCCTATCGCTGGTTCTGCAGGCTCGGGCTCGAAGGCGATGTCCCGGATCACTCGACCTTCTCCAAGAACCGGCACGGCCGCTTCCGTGACAGTGATCTCCTGCGCGGATCTCCTGCGCGAGCTGTTCGAGGCGACGGTTCGGCGGTGCATCGCGGAATGGCTCGTCGGCGGCGAGGGCTTCGCGGTCGATGCCAGCCTGATCAAGGCCGACGCCAACAAGCAACGCTCGGCAGACGCGTCAGAGCCGGTCGACTGGGAGGATCTCGCCCGAACCCGGCGCTCGGTGCGCGAGTATCTCGACACGCTCGACGAGGCCGCCTGGGGCGCAGCCAGCGAGGCCAAGCCGAAGTTCGTCTCCCGGTCCGATCAAGCGGCGCAATGGACGGGAGCTCTGAAGGGTCACGCCTTCTTCGCCTATGCCACCAACTACCTGATCGACCTCGATCATGCCGTCATCGTGGATGTCGAGGCCAGCCGGGCCATCCGGCAGGCAGAGGTCGGCTCGGCCCGGACCATGCTCGACCGAACGCAGGAACGCTTCGGCCTCTGGCCGGCCAGATTAGCTGCTGACAGCGCCTACGGCTCGGCCGACAACCTCGCCTGGCTGGTGCATGAGCGCGGGATCGAGCCGCACAACCCGGTCTTCGACAAATCGCAGCGTAGCGACGGCACCTTCAGCCGCTCCGACTTCGCCTATGACCACGCCCGCGATCTCTACACTTGCCCGGGCGGGAAGGAGCTTCACCAATATCGCCGGCGCTTCGGTATCAGCCGCGAGGGCGTCGATCCAGAAGGCATCATGCGCTACCGCGCCAGCAAGTTGGACTGCGACGCCTGCTCGCTGAAGCCGAAGTGCTCGCCCAACACGCCGGCTCGCAAGATCCTGCGCTCGATCCACGAGGGCGCCCGCGACATGGCCAGGGACATCGCCGAGACCGATGCCTATGTCACCTTGCGGCGAGAGCGGAAGAAGGTGGAGATGCTGTTCGCTCACCTGAAGCGCATCCTGAAACTCGATCGCCTGCGCCTGCGCCTAACTTTCTGAAGGACGCACTTTATGTTCGAAGCCAGCCGTTTTCCAACGCAGCGACTTTGTCGCTTCTGGACGCCCTTCGCAGCCCCCCAGCCGAAATTAGAAAATAGCCGCCGTCGTTGCCGACGGCGGCGGGTAGTCTATCCGCAAGAATTGACGCGGATTTCGTTCTAAGCCGCCCTCATCTCCGAGGGCAGCGGGGTAAATCGTTTTCGCGAGAAGCCCAGCGAAGACCGTTCTAGGCCACCATCGTTGCCGAGGCGGCGGCTAGTCTATCCGCAAGTATCGACGCGGATTTCGTTTTAGGCCGCCCTCGTCTCCGAGGGCGGCGGGGTAAATCGTTTTCGCGAGAAGCCCAGCGAAGACCGTTCTAGGCCACCATCGTTGCCGAGGCGGCGGGTAATTGATCCGCAAGAATTGACGCGGATTTCGTTCTAAGCCGCCCTCGTCTCCAAGGGCAGCGGGGTATATTGCTTTCGCGAGAGGTCCGGCCTGGCTGGTTGTCGTGTCCGACTGCAGCCATCCGTCTTCCCTAAGCAGCCAAGTGCAGCTCGTGCTAGGCCAACGATCAGTGTTGGCTGGTAGGCATTGCAATAACAAGGTTCCGAAGCGCCAGATCACTGCATGCGTTGATAAAGCCAAAACGCTTCAGTGGGGTCAATGTGCCGATCCTGGCTATCCACCATTCTCATGGCACTTGATTTTGCGGACTGTGGGCGCTCGCAGTTTTGCGACATGCTGCAAAGTCGCTCTCCGAGCGCCCCCATCCTAGTGCATTGTCCGTCCGACCTCGCGCGAAATCATCACTGTCTCAACGAGCCGGCGGAGCTGGCGCAGCGACCCCCCGAGCCAGTTCTCAGCGATCAGATTGCGCTCGCTGCCGTTGAGCGGTTCGACCCAGACTGCGGCCATGCCCCGCTCGCGCGCGACGTCGTTGACGACGAGCGGGAGCAGCGCGTCGAGGTCTTCCGCCGTCGGCTCCGGCACCCAAATCGCGCGCATGCGATCTCGGAGGGGGGAAGGCAGTGGATCGAGGCTATTGGCCGTGGCGACGAAGCTGATCATCGACAGGTCACACTCGACCTGGAGCGACGGATCGAGGAAGCGCCGCGACGTTTCAGGTTCCAGCATCGTTAGCAGCACATCCCAGAGACGCCCGTACTCATTGCGGGGCGGCGACTTATCGATTTCGTCGATCATGACTACGGGATTAGCAACCTTAGCCGCAGCAATTGCCAGCAGAGGGTGGGAAACCTGGGTATTGCTCCAACGCCTATCCGTCCCGCCAAATGCGCCGCCGTCGGGCGTCGCCGCGGCCGTACGCCAGACGCTGATTCCGAGCAATTCCCCCAGCCGGCGGACCAGGCGCGACTTGCCTGCGCCGGGCGCGCCGACGAGAACGAGCGGCTTGAGGTGAACGTGCTCACGGCCCACCAGGTCGCCGAGGAGCCGATCGATCGTCGCGGCGAGATGCGGAAATTCGGTGAGCAGATCGCGCCTCACCAGGGCCAAGTCCGGCGTCCCCGCGAGAGGCACGGGCTGCCCGACAATGTGAGTCAGCCCGGATGTCAGGCTGCCGACCTTGTTGCCCCCCGGCTGCGGGCAGACGACAACGTGCCCCGGCGGAATGATCAGCGAGGGTTTGGCGCCGCGCAGCCTGCGGAGGCCATCGCTCGCCTCCTCCCTGACTGCAGTCTCTTTGGCCTCCTCCTTTGCCCGCTGATGCAGCATGTTCGACAGATCGTCGCACGCGGAGTTCGCAAGGGCCGGGGCCATGTCGATGGCATGCGTGAAACGGGTGGAAGTGAATGCGCCGGCACCCACCATTGACCATCCGATCAGGAGCTTGGTTGCTGCGAATCGTGTGTCAGAGTCGAGGTCAAAGGGCAATTTGTCGTAGACGACCTTCAGCGCCAGCGCGACGCGGGCGTGTCCATCGCGATGCCGTGTGAAGGGCGTCAACGAAACGAGCAATACCGTGTCAGCCAGAGACTGCAGCACGGGCTGATCACTCTTGACCGCTTCCGCGTCGAGCCATTTGACGAGCGCGTTCATGGGCGCGTCAGCCGCCTTGGCGAGCCACGCCTCGACCTTCGGCTTTCCCGCCGGTGCAACTTCGATGATGTCGGCAGCGATCTGCTGAGGGATATGCTTTCGACGCCCGATCGCACCCAAGCCGATACGGAACAGTCGAGGCAGGCTTGCAATGGGATCGCTCCCATCGCCATCGGCGGCATTCATTGCCGCGCCAGTGCTCACTTCCAGCTCGAAATCTTCGAGTCCGCTCATGACTGCGCCTCTCAGTTAGATGCGTTGAAGTTCGCGGAGGCCGCAACCGCGCAACTTGCTGCTGCGGGGCCTGCTGCAGCGAGCCCGAGCTCACGGTCGAGCATCTGCCAGCCCTGCAGCGCGCGCTGATAGCGCGCGGGATCGAGGCGCGAGCGCTGGGACAGGCAGTGGACGAGCACGAGCCTTGCTGCTGCCGATCCGAGCAGCGCATTGGCTGTCAACGCGGACATCACCGCGTTGACCAGCGCGGGATGGGAGCCATCACGATCGTAGGCGATCGCCAGCGCGATGGCGGCGGCCGGATCGCCGGCCCGCGCCAGGGCCCAGCGGGGGTCGAACAGCATCTGCAAAGGCTCGAGGACGCGGTCCGACAGCCCCCAGCGGGCGTCGGGTGTCCAGTCTTCGGGAGCGAGGGTGGACCACCAGTTCTGCGGGGTTGAGGTGAAGCAGGCGTCAGGCAGGTCGAGAGCGTCGATGGTGGACATGAGGGTTCCTTCGCGCCGGCCCTGGGGGCTGCAGCGCGCTCAAGAGAGAAGAAATGAAGAAAGGTGGGGAAGGCCGCGTTGGGATCAGACCGGCTGCCAGACGCGGGTCGAAGCTTTCGTCGAACCGCTGACGACTGCGGCGGCGATGGTGCCAGACCGCACCGTGATTGCGCGAAGCGCGATCAAGCCATCGCCACGCTCGCGGTCCCTGCCGATCGCACCCTGATCGATGAGGTCCTTGCGGATCGCGCGGTACTTGCGGTTCAGCGCCGGTACCTCAGTCGCCGAGACCTGCGTTCCGGCTGCGATCTCGAAGCTCGTATCGCCGAGCTTCCTGAGCACGCCGAACTGCTCATCGTAGTGCAGATTGTAGCGCGGCGCGGTCCACCGCTCCGGCCGGCACTTGATCGGCTTCGGGGGGCTGACCTGGGTTGGCTCGGGCACACGCGGCGGCCGCGTCAGATCGAGGCGGCTCAACATGTCACTGACCAAATCGCGGGGCATCGCGCGCTGCGGCGCGACGGGCTCCTGTTCTGGCTGCACATGCGGTCGGGGCAGGCAGAGGATGTTCAGGCCGACCCGCGAGAGCTCCTGTGCAGCAATCGAAATCATGTTGTCGATGGCCCGATGCTCGGCGTCGGAAAGCTGACGGACCTTCGGCGACCGGTCTCGCTGCACCTTCAGGTAGCTGGAGCTTTCCAGCAGGGCAGTGAGGCGGTGCTCGACGGTCTCGGCCGAGACCTTGTTGAAGGCCGGGTGATCGCAAACGATGACGACTGTCGTCGAGTAATCGCCGCTCACCCAGCCATCGATGCTCTGCTGAAGGCGCCGGGCGACGTTTGAACCCTCTCCAACCCTCACTTCCGCCCTGTCCAGCGGGGTAGCCAGCTTCAGATGCAGATAGGCACCCGGAACCTGAAGTGCGGGCGCGGAGAGAAGGCCGGCGACTTCAGCCGGGGAGCCGAGAACGATCCGCGGGACGTAAATCAGCGGATGAATGATCTGCGTCTGACGAGGCACTTCGAAGTGCCCGACCTGCGGAGGCGTGAACGCGTTGTGCGGAATGTGGAAGTGCGGATGACGCACAGGGTATTGCCCAGCGCCGGGGGCGCCGTGATAGAAGGCCTCAGCCATGATGTATCCCTCAACGATACAGAGTGGTCAGGCCGTCGGGTTCGTTTGGCGACGATCCGGCGGCCGCTTGATTCCGGCAGGATGCCGAAATCAGGATATGGAGTCTGACCCGGGTAACGGTTTCAGGCAATAGCTGATGAATATTGGGGTTAACTCGCCTCGAGGGTCATCTGTCACTTTCGATCGACGCGCAGTCCGATCGATATTGATGACGTAAGAAAGTCTTGTCATTTTCCCCCGAACGGCGCCATCTCTTGGCCGACCGGCCGTCGTTACACGCATCTGAACGCCGGGCGCATCGAGCGCACAGTTATCGAGATCCAGCCGGGACCCAAAGGGAATCAAACTCAGCAATCGGTATCCGGTACCCGCGAGGAGGCGCCTGCGGTGGCATCTCGGATCAACAGCGCTTACCCTAGCCCCCGTGACGCTACCCGACACTCGCAGATAGCGTACTTATGACTTTCGGCGGCATAAGCAGAGGCGCCCCTGCCCGCTCCGCGGCCCCCCGCATTTTAATAGGTGAGAAGCTCAGGTCATCGCGGTCCCGTCGGGTCGCGTCAGCCCAGCCGGATCGAGCACGGTCATACCGCCGCACAATCTACGCTTGGCCGTAATCTCAATGCGCCCGCGACGCGGCGCTCCCAACAGGGTCAGGGGCGGATCGCGACACTTCTATCGCGAGCACAAAGGGCAGCGTCTATCCCAGTCGGTTCGGTATGCGCTGCTCGAAATTGCTGCAGCTCTCAGGCGACGCAGCCTACTTGAGTCGAGGAAGCGCGACAAAACGGACTCCTGCCTCCAAGATTGGAAAACGCAACGGCTGGATGATGCTTCTTCAGCGCCCGCAAAAATGCGGCACCCGTGCTTGTGACTTGCACCGCGCCACCCGATCCTCGCGTGACGACGAACGCAAAGGGATTCAGATGCAGGCTCAGAACATCTCAGTCAGGTCCGCGCGCGCCCGGGGATCCGCGGCTCGATCAAGGGCCTACCGCCAGCGCCGCAGCATGTACCTCGAGCCGCTCAGCCGAGACGTCGATGCCGCGATTGCAGAAGCCCTTGCCTTCGTCATGCACGCCCAGTCCATCGGTGAACATCGCGTCAGCGTCATCTTCTCCATGCCTTTACATAATCCCCGGCTAATCTTGTTCAAAGCAATCAATATCCTGCAGGCGCGCGAGGGCTTCGATCACCGTGCCAGCGTAAAGGCCGTCCGAGCACGGCTAGGCCTGCGCGATGCATGGCTTGATGGCGCGCATACGCCGGCCTTCGAGCCATCAGCGGAGAGATATCCTCCGAAACTCCGCGGCATCGCCGCCGATGCACTCGATCGGCTGGCGCGCCTGACGCTGCCCGGGACCCGGCGCCCGCTGGGGCACGAGGAGGCTGAGCGTCGCATCCGAGCGGCCGACTTGGATGCGGCCAGAGCTCATGCTGACGAGCACGGCACATTGCTGGTGGATGCTCTTATCGAGCATTGCCTCGCCTTGAAAATCTAATACCTTCGCCCGCAGAGCCTTGTCTCACGGGGTCTTTTCGGCTGCTCGCTGTGCCCATTCCATAAGCGCGAAAAGGATTCGTGCCTACTAGCTGCGGCAATGCTTCGAGCGGACTATTCGGCCATTGATCTGCGCCGGCTCGCGGTGTCCAGCGACATTCTTAACAGACCCCTGTACGTCATTTAGAACTAACCCCATGCCGATTGCCGCTCAGATGGTTGCAGGTCGGGGCGTCGGAGCCGATAGCTGTCTCCGCATATGGTGATTACGTGGCGGTTGTCGCTGGGCGTTGAGTTCTCCCTGAAAGTGAGCGCGGAAAAACTCCCTGGCTGGCGTCCTTGCCTGAAGCTGCGGGACGCGCCCCGCAGCTTCAGGCTTTCCACCTATTGTCGATGATGCCCGCCTTGAGAACGGTAGTGGGCGGCGGCGGTGGTCCAGCTTTGAGAATTAATGAAAATCATGGCCCGTTCCCGACGTTGGCAATGTCTGCTTCCGGTAGGGCCGATTAATAATACGGTTCGCAGCGCGAGACGGGCTCATTCTCCGCAGTTGAGCGGTGCGCTTTTCCCATTCGGGCAGCCGCGCGCGCCGGTGTTCACTGTTCGCCAGCTGACGGTCGCCTGCATCTGGGATCCGGTGGCACAGCCATGAAAGCACACCGGCGAAATCCCCGTAGGTTCCGTGGCTGGACGACGTCTCTGAGGCCATCGCCGCCGGCGACTTCGTCTACATCGGCGGCACCGTCTCCGGTGCTCGTCGCAAGACGACACCGGCTGAACAGCTGCTGCAAAGACAAAAGCATATCGGCGCGCAACCTACCCCACCATCAGCCGGGCGATCGACCGTCACGGGGCCAAGTGTCGGGTTTGTGAGAGTTAGCATATCGCCGCAAGGGCAGCGGCGCCGGCCAGGCGGCTGACGCGATCGACCCCTCAACGGATTTGGCTGCGGCGACGGCCAGGCTCCAGCCCATTAGCACGAGCATGGGACCGCGGTCGGGCAACTCAGCCAGACGCTCCGGCAGCTTCGCGATCGTGGATGTCACCCGATTCTCGTCGGGACGGGTTGCCCTGAGAACCGCGATGGCCGGGGTATCCGGGGTGAGCCCTGCTGCCAGCACGCGATCTCGGAACATCCCGAGCGTGGCACGCGGCATGTAAATCGCAGTCGTCGCATACGGATCAGCCAGCGCTGTCCAGTCGAGGTCGTCAGGCAACAGGCCATTGCGGCCATGGCCTGTCACGAATTGAAGCCGACGGGCATGATCGCGATGCGTCAAAGATACACCAAGGCTTGCGGCAGCGCCCTGGGCCGCGGAAATGCCAGGTATGAGCGTCACGGGGATGCCAGCGGCATTGCAGGCTTCGATCTCCTCGCCAGCCCGCCCGAAAATGCCGGGGTCGCCGCTCTTGAGCCGGACGACGTGCTTTCCCTGGAGAGCCAGTGCGACCATCAGGTCGTTGATATCGTCCTGTCGGCAGGACGGCCCGTGGCCCGTCTTGCCGACGAGCATGCGCTTCGCCTCGCGCCGTGCCAGCTCGAGCACGCCGCCGGCGACGAGATCGTCATAGAGGATGACATCGGCGCTCTGGAGGGCGCTGACCGCCTTCAGGGTCAAGAGCTCGGGGTCTCCTGGGCCAGCGCCGACCAGGGTTACGCGGCCTCGGCCATCATGCGTGCTCTGGAGGTGGTCCAGTGCGGAGAAGAGCGCGTTCCGTTCGATCTCGTTTGGCTCTGCGGCTGGAGCCTCGAGCGCCCGGCGGGCGAACTTGTCCCAGAAGGCGCGGCGCAGAGGGAAAGGCAGCGCGCGGGATTGAACCGCCGGACGCCAGTCGTGCGCCGCCTGGGCCCAGGCCTTCAGGCCTGCCGGCAGCAAGGCCTCGATCTTGGCACGGATCGCCTGGCCAAGGACCGGAGCGGCGCCGTCCGTCGAAATCGCAACGATCAGGGGCGAGCGATTGACCAGGGAGCCGAAGGAGAAATCGCAGAATTCGGGCTTGTCGACGATGTTGACCGGGCAACCCGCCTGGCGTGCGGCCGCGACGAAGGCCTCGGCCT
>LNFM01000664.1_pt1 | contig 39272 bp, 36 predicted proteins | sample 596031 | NCBI WGS metagenome assembly LNFM01 (sample SAMN04254537, study PRJNA301005) | activated carbon metagenome | isolation source: dual media filters at the Ann Arbor, Michigan drinking water treatment plant | place: USA: Ann Arbor | reverse complement strand
CCGATCGCCGGATGCGCGCTCGGGTCCGTGCGATACGCGTCGTCCCCCAGCGACCAGACCGTCACGCCGGTGTCCCCGCGGAGCACGCGGAGGATGCCGTCGGTCGTGTACGTGGAATTCCGGTAGCTGTTGAAGACGATCTCCGGCACGCAATCGCCGTCGAGGTCCGCGACCATCGGCGTCATCACGACCTGATGCCACTCGGGGAAGTCGTCGGCGGCGATTTCATGGTGGGTCCACGTCGGTTGGCACACATCCATGACGCAGGCCTCCTGCACCTGGCAGCCGTCGGTGCAGGGGCGGGCCTGGCGCACGCCCCACGTGAACCGCGGGACCGGGTCGAAGACACCCTCCTCGGGCTGGAACGCGCAGCTCGGATCGGCCAGGTTGGGCACGCAGAGGCCGAGCTCGGCGTCGCAGATCTCGTCCGCGTCGCACTCCGTCGTCGTGTTCGTCGCGCACGCGAGGCCGCGGCACGGGTCGCCGGGGACGACGCAGGCCCCCGCGTAGCAGAGCTCGGCGTCACCGCAGCAGATCTGATCGGGCCCGCACGGCGCCGCGTCGCCGCAATCGGCCACGCAGGCGCCGTCGACGCAGACTTGGCCCGGCCCGCAGCAGCCGGCCTCCCCGCAGATCTCCTCCGCGGGGCATGCGACTCCGGTCGTGGCGGCGGTGGTGTCGACGGTGCCACTCGCGTCGGTCGTCGCGGAGTCGGTCGCGCCCGTGAGGGTGATCGACACGCTGATGCCGCTTCCGTCGGTGGCGCTGCCGTCGTCGCTGGCGCTGCCACCCGTGCCGCAGGCGCCGACCGTCGCCACCAGCCCACAGCCCGCCCAAGTCCTCGGAAACCCCACGCCCGCCTGCCGCCGCATGTTCCTTAGTACCCGCAGGCGAGCGCCTGTCCGGGGAGCGATGCCGAAACCGCGAACCCGCTCACGCTGGACGCAGCCGCGCGAGCACCTCGAGGCAGGCCGGGAGCGGATCGCCGCCCTGCGCGAGGTCGGGCCGACCGGTGGTCGCGAGGCGATCGCGATGACGGTACAGCGCGGCCTCGTCGATCCCGAGCCGGCGGGCGAGCGCGCCAGGGGGCGCGCCGGACAGCATCGCGGTGACGGCAGCGTCGATCGCTGGCATCGCCGCCGGCTCGAGCCCGAACGCGTGGCGCACCTCGAGCGGTGCGTCTCCGAGTCGAGCCGCGAGCTCGGCGTGGACGCGATCGGCCGTGTCGGCCCAGGCCGGACGCGGGGAGAGGGGCGCTTCGAGCCACGCGAGTACCCGGAGCAGCTCGCGGTGCGGATCATCGAAGGCCCGCCGTCCGTGCAGCATGCGGTGGTTGTCGACCAGCAGGGCCTGTCCCCCCTCGAGCCGCACGATCCGCTGCGGTACTTCGGCGAGCGCCCGGGCCACGATCGGCGCGACGCGATCGCCCGGATGGGGTCGCGCGGGGTGGGTGAACACGTGCCGATCGCCTCGCCGCGCGAGCGTGGGCCCGAAGGCGTGGCCGAAGACGAACGGCAGGCATCGCGGCTCGTCGAGCAGTCGCGCGAGGTCGGCGGGGCACGCCGCCGCCAGTCGATCGGCGAGCGCGAAGCCGTCGACCAACACGCTCTCGCCGTCGCGCTCCGCCGGGCGAAGGCAGCACGTGAGCTGCAGCTCCGCCGGGCGGCCGCGCCAGAGCTGGCTATCGGTGTGCAGCGGCGCGGGGCCGCTCGAGGCCGCGAACGACCGCCCCTGGGCGATCGGGCGGATCGGCTGCACCTCGGTGAGCTGCGGGCCGAGGCCGAGCAGGCCGTCGACGAGCAGCCATGGCTGGAGCATCCGCTCGAACGCGCGATCCTCCAGCGTGACGACCGCGAAGCCATCGACCGCCAGGCGCGCTCGCAGGGCCTCGTGCGGCGGGCTCATGCGCGCGCCGCCGTGGGCAGGGGTGGATGCCAGAGTGGCGCGGCCGCGGCGTCGCCCAGGGCGATCGGCAGCATCCGCGCCAACGGGACCCCCGCCGCGACGTCGATGACGGCGCCACGCTCGAGCGCGAACACGGCGGGCGCGGCGTGGAACCGATCGGTCCGCACGACGCCGCGCATCACGTCATAGCCCGCCCCGTGGATACCGTCGACGAGCAGCGACCAGCCCGGCGGCGTGGCGAACAGCGCTGGCGGCTTCACGAAGAAGTGCGGCTCGCCCGGCACGTGCGGCGTGAAGTACTTGGTCAGGTACCAGAGCGCGCCGCGATGCTGGTCGATCACGGCGTCGCCGAAGCACGCCCGCCACGTGGCCTCGATCGCCGCCGCGACGCGGGCCAATGCGTCGCGATCGGGATCGACGTGCACGGTGATGCCGTCGTCGCGCGCGGTGAAGGCGACGAGGTTGCGGAACACGTACCGTGGCCACGACGTGCCCGCGCGGGGACCGTCGGCGTCGTGGTCGCGACCAACCGGCTCGAGCGTGACCGCGGCGGGCCCCGCGGCCGCCATCGCGAAGCCCACCTCCGCCGTGGCACCTGGCGCGGTGACGAGCGCGCGGTACTTCTTCGTCGGCCCGCGGCGCTTGTCGTCGAAGTAGCCCTGATCGAAGAATCGCAGGTGCGCCTCGCCGAGGCCGCGCTGCTCCGCGAGTCCACCGAGGTTCGGCGGCTCCGCTGCAGCCACCGGGGCCAACGTCGCCGCTTCGGCGCCGAGCTCGAGCGACGCGACGCCGCTCGGCCGGAGCTCGAGCACCAGGGGCGTCCACCGCTCGGGCTCGCCGATCACCGCCTCGTCGATCGTGAAGTCGCGGCTGCGTCGATTGCCCGCGTGGCTCACCCGTATGCGCGTGCCCGATCGGGCGCGGACGAGCAGGCCCGTCCAGACCGCCGCCGCGCCCGCGAAGGCGCGCGCGTGGGAGACCGGGCCGTCGGCGAGCAGCGCGGGCCAAGTGCCGTGCAACAGCCCGTGGGCGGCGAGGTACGGCACGCACGCCCGCGCCGCGCGGACCATGGCGTCGTCCTCGACCTGCCAGCGCCCGAGCCGGCGGCGCAGCGTGACTGGGCGGCTCCAACCCAGCTGCCAGCCGTAGGCGTTGCCCTCGAGCACGGGCACGCACGCCCGCGCGGCCCGCAGGGGGATCGAGCCGTCGAGATCGGCCGCGCGCCGCCGCAGTCGACACCAGCCCAGCGCGTCGAGGACCTCGAACGACGGCGGCGGTGACACGTCGCGCGCGACGCCCTCGGCCGCAGCGTCGTTCAAGAGCAGCCCCCGCCGCCGCCGCAGCCGCCTCCGCCGCCGCAGCCGCCTCCGCCGCCACAGCTCGAGGAGCCGCAGCTCGATCCGCTCGAGCCCGACGATGCCGAGCTCGCGACCGACGCGTAGTGCTCGCGGTACATCGTGTCGTACGCCGCTAGCAGCGGGATCGAGGCGATCGCGGCCATGCCACCGAGGGCGACCGCCATCTCGACGTCATGGGGCTCGCGTCGGCGGCCGCTCGAGACGTCGCTGCGCAGCGACGTCGTCGCGTCGTCGAGCCAGGACAGGTACGCATCGGCGGCGCTCGACCGCGCGGGGATCCGCATCATCAATAGTCCGACGATCGCGAACACCACCAGCTCGATGCTGAGGTAGGCGGGGAAGGGCGCCGCGCCGCCGTAGAGGTCGGCGCGGACGACCAGGCGCAGCACGCCGATCGCGAGCACCAGGGCAGCGCCGCAGAACGCGACCATGCGCATCGTCGTGCGCGTCGCAGCGGGGCGGTTCAGGCCGGAGTTGTCGAGGATGGTCGAGAATTCGTAGGAGTGGCGCATCGCGACGCTGGTCGCTGCGGCGCGCAGCTGGGCCACCGTCACGTTGCCCGAGGCGTCCGCGCCCGCGAGCAGCTCGGCGTGGAGCTCGGCGAGCAGCGCGTCGTCGACGGCCACCGCAGGGCTGACCGCGATGGTCTTGTCGCTACCGACGACGACGAGGTTGCGGGCGACCGCACCGGCGGCGAGGGCGTCGGCGGTGGTCCCGAAGCCCCCGCGCAGGTACGCGACGGCCCAGCGTTCGATCCCCCGCGGCAGCCGACCGATGCCCAGCACGGCGGTCTGCTCGGCCGCGGGCGCCCGGTAGCCGCCGGTGTGGTTCGGCGTCGCGCGCATCGTCGCGGCGGCGGCGGCCGCATCGAGGCCGCGGCCGATCGCGTTGCGCAGCACGAACGTCGCCGCGAACACCCCCGCCGCGATGAAAAGGTACACGACCATGAAGCCGGGACCCGGCGGCATGTCGAACGGGAACACGTGGTGCAGCGCGCTCATGGGGCCCCCTTGGAGGTGTCGTCGACGTCGGCGATCGCCGCGTCGAGCAGGCGCACCAGGGCATCGTAGGCGGCGTCGGCCGCCTCGCGTGCGCGAGAGAGAGGCGCGGGGTCCAGCTGATAGCGCTTGCACGCCGCCGCCAAGACCCCGGCGAGGTCATCGCCGAGCTCCTGTCCGCGCAGCCGCAGCAGCGCGTGCAACGGGCCGCGGACCTGCTTGATCTTGCGCTCGATCGCGCCGGCGAAGCCGCGCGGCACGTTGGCGGACTCGACCACCGCGCGACGCAGCCGGATCCGGGCCTCGCGAAGCTCCTGCTCGATCCGGAGGCGGCGGTGCTCGTCGAGGATCTCGAGCGCGGCGAACGGGTCCTCGCCGTACAGCACGATGTTGCGCCCGCGGATGTCGTCGTAGAACAACGGGAACACATCGGCGGCGTTGCCGAGCTCGTCGCCGCGCAGGATCATCGCCTCGATCCGAGCGGCGCTCCGGGCCAGGTCGAGCGCGGGCCCGATGCTGCGCAGGCCCGCTCGGGCGTCGTCGCGCAGCACGATCACCAGGTCGATGTCGCTGCGCTCGGGTTCGAAGCCGCCGCGGGCGAGGCTGCCGAAGGCGACGATCGCCTGCAGGTCGTCGCCGAGGCGCTCGACGAGCTCGGACTGGAGCTGCTCGAGGTGTCGCCGGGTACGGTCGGGCAGGGCGGCGAGGCGGGCGTCGGTCATCGGGTTCCTCCGGGTCGGTGGGGGCTGTGCACGAGGTGGACCTTGGCGGCGACGCCTGGGCCCTTCAGGGCCCAGGTCGATCGATGGCGGCCGTGGACGCGGCCGATGAAGGGGCGCGCGCGCGGTAGCACGGCGCCATCGCCCCGCGGTGCGTGGAACCTCGCGCGCAGCACCAGGCCATCGAGCGCCGCTGCGTCACCGAACTCGGTGCGGGCGGCGGCGGCCTCGAGGATGCGCCACGCGTCGGTGAGGCTCACGCGTTCGCTCGCACGCGGGTGGTCGGCCAGCGTCGCGGTCGCGAGCGCGCGGATCCTGCAGCCCAGACCCGACAGCCGCGGCAGGTGGGGCAGCGCGTCGTCGATGCGCTTGCGCGCGAGGATCGTGCGCGTGCGGTCGAGCGCGGCGACGCCGTACCGATCGCACGCCGCCGACGACGGCGGCGCTGGATCGACGAGCGCCGACGCGAGCGCGCGCTGCTCGGCCACGAGCGCCGATGCATCGCCGAGCTCGGGCGTCTCGTTGGGCCCCGAGGTGTCGGCGGCCACGCGGGGCGGCGCGGCCGTCACGACCGCACGCAGGCGTCGCACCTCGTCGCGGAGCGCCGCGAAGGGCCCGAAGCCCGCGTCGCGCTCGAGGAGGATCGGCACCGCGCCGATCCTCGCGATGGCGTCCTCGAGCAGCGCGAACACGGCCGGCGCGATCGGGTTGGCGTGCGTGTCGAAGTAGAAGCCGTCCTCCCACGCGCCGCCGGCGACGTGCAGCATCGCGACGCGATCGAGCGGGAAGCGCGACAGCTCGCGGTGCGGATCGCGGCCGGCGTTCACCGCGTTCGCGTAGAGGTTGCCGACGTCCAGCAGCAGGTCGCAGCCGGTCGCGCGCACGACCGCGGCGTAGAAGTCGGGCTCGTCGAATTCGTCGTCGGGCCAGGCCAGGGTCTCGGCGGTGTTCTCGAGCAGGAGGGGCACGTCCGGCAGGCGCCGCCGCGCCGCCGCCACGTTCCGGGCCAAGACTGCCAGGGCGGCCCGCGTGTAGGGGACCCGCGTGAGGTGGCCGATTTCCCGGTCTCCGGCCCGCGTGAACGACACGTGCTCGCTGACGAGCGGTGCGCAGAGGTCGCGGGCGAGCTCGCCGATGCGCCGCGCATGATCGTCGCGGACGCCGTCGGCGCTGCCGAGCGAGAGCTTCACGCCGTGGACCACGACCGGCCAAAGTGCTTGTAATGCGATCGCTTCTCGGCGGGCGACCGAGTTGGCAAGGCAGGCTTCGGCGACCACCTCGACGAACTCGAGCGCGCCCGGATCCGCGAGCAGGTCCGCGGCCAGCTCGGGGCGGTACCCCAGACCGATCCCACCGAGGGTTGTCGTCGCCGCCACGATCGAAAACTGCCCCGGATACTTTACAGCGATCCCGTCTCTTCCATAATGCGCTCCCCGTGCCCGTTTCCACCGACGCCGATCGGCCCAGCGCCAGCCACCGGCCCGACGCGAAGGAACGCCCGACCGCCCGCTGCGTCCCGGTCCTGCGGCTCGTCCCCGAGACGCTGTTGGTCGACCGAGGCTCCGGCCTGCGCCAGGAGTTCAGAGAGGTCGCGACCGCGGCGCTCGAGCTGTCGTTCGACTACCAGGGCGTGCGCGTGCGGGCCTCGGATCCCAACGATCGCGTCGGCACCGACGCCCGCTGGATCCGCCGAGATCGCGGCGCGGAGGCCCAGGCGAGGCGGATCCTCGAGGGCTTCGGTCCGGTCGAGATCGCCGCGCTCGAGGACTGCGCGCCGCCGCCGGGCTCCGACGTCGACTACGTCGTCGACCCCGAGGGCGACACCGGTCGGCTCTGCTCGTTCAACACCCATGCGATCCCGCGGCTGCGCGCGCTCGGGTGGCAGGTCGAGGTCGACGGCGAGCTCGACCTCGAGGTCCTCGAGGGCGGCGAGTGGTTCGCCGAGCTGGTCCCCGAGGAGCGCGGGTGGTTCGAGCTCGAGCTCGGCGTCGAGTGCGACGGTCGTCGCGTCGACCTGCTGCCGGTGCTCCTCGACATCATCACGCGCAAGGGCGGGTTCGATCGGATCTCGCGCGGGCTCGGTCGCACCGCCGTCGTCGATCTCGGCGATCGTCGCCACCTCGTCGTGCCCGCCGAGCGCCTGCGCATCCTCATCGAGATCGTCACCGAGCTCTACGGCGTCGAGGGCACCAGCGAGCGCGGCAACCTCCGCGTGCCCGAGCTGGTGCCGGCGTGGATCGAGCGGCTCGACGGCGCGTTCGAGGATCAGCTGCCGCTCAAGTGGCATGGCCGCGAGCGCATGGATCCCGCGCTCGCGGTGATGCGCGAGCGCATGGTGCCGGTGTCGGGGCCGCCCCAGCTCAACGCCCAGCTGCGGCCGTATCAAGAGATCGGCCTCGCGTTCATGCAGCGGATCCGCGAGACCGGCCTGGGCGGCGTGCTCGCCGACGACATGGGCCTGGGCAAGACCCTGCAGACCATCGCCCATCTGGTGACCGAGAAGGCCGCGGGGCGCCTGCAGCAGCCGGCGCTCGTGATCACGCCGACCTCGCTCATCGGCAACTGGAGCCGCGAGATGCGGAAGTTCGCGCCGCAGCTGAGGGTGCTCGAGCTGCGCGGCGCCGATCGTCACCGTCGCCGGGCCGAGATGCCCGACCACGACGTCATCCTCACCAGCTATCCGCTCATCGTCCGCGACCGCGCGCACTTCGTCGGCATCCAGTTCGCGGCCGTCATCGCCGACGAGGCGCAGACGATCAAGAACGTGCGCAGCCAGGCGCACCAGGCGGTGAAGTCGCTCGAGGCCCAGCACCGCATCTCGCTCACCGGCACGCCGATCGAGAACAACCTCGACGAGCTGTGGGCGCAGTTCGATCTGCTCGTGCCGGGGTTGCTCGGCGACGCGGGGCAGTTCCGCGGGGTGTACCGCGTGCCCATCGAGCGCGACGGCAACCAGCGACGGCTCGACAGCCTGCGCGAGCGCATCGGGCCGTTCGTGCTGCGGCGCATGAAGACCGAGGTCGCCACCGAGCTGCCGCCCAAGACCGAGATCGTCCAGGCCATCGAGCTCGCCGGCGGCCAGCGCGATCTGTACGAGGGCATCCGCATCGCCGGCCACGCCGCGGTGCGCCAGGCGGTCAAGCAGCGGGGCATGGCCGCCGCGACCATCGACATCCTCGGGGCGCTGATGAAGCTGCGCCAGGTGTGCTGCGATCCGCGGCTGGTCCGGGTCGGGGCGGCGCGCGAGATCGACGAGTCGTCGAAGTTGATGGCGCTGATCGAGATGGTCGAGCAGGGCCTCGCGCAGGGCCGGCGCATCCTCATCTTCTCGCAGTTCGCGACCATGCTCGCGCTCATCGGCGCGCAGCTGGGCAAGCTCGGCGTCCGTTTCGCCATCCTCACCGGCGCGACGGCGGACCGCGAGGCGGCGGTCGACACCTTCCAGTCGGGGCGCGCCGACGTCTTCCTCATCAGCCTCAAGGCCGGCGGGACCGGGCTCAACCTGACGCGCGCCGACACGGTCATCCACTACGATCCGTGGTGGAACCCCGCGGCGCAGAACCAGGCCACCGATCGCGCCTACCGCATCGGCCAGGTGAACCCGGTGTTCGTCTACAAGCTGATCGTCGCGGGCAGCGTCGAGGAGCGGATGCTGCGCCTGCAGCAGCGCAAGCAGTCGCTGGCCGATGCGCTGCTCGGGCACACCGCGGGCGCAGGCCTGCCGTGGAGCGAGCGCGACGTCGACGATCTGTTCGCGCCGCTGTCGGACGAGTCGCCCGACGCGGTCGAGTCCCGGGTCTGACGCCGCCTCCACGGTCCGGAGGCGCGCTTGTACGGGCGCGGTCGAACGGGCATGTTCGCAGCATGCGAGGTTTCGCGCGCATCGCCGCCGCCGTCCCCCAGGTCGCCGTCGGCGATGTCGAGCGCAACGTCTCCGCCACGCTCGAGCTCTGGCGCCGCGCCGACGCCGAGGGGTGCGCGCTGGCGGCGTTTCCCGAGCTGGGCCTCACCGGCTACACGGCGCGCGACCTCTTCCACGATCGGCACCTACAGGACGGCGTGCACGCGGGACTCGCAGCCTTGGTCGCGGCGTCGGCCGAGCTGTCGACGCTGGCGATCGTCGGGGCGCCGCTGCGCTGCGGCGATGCGCTGTACAACGTCGCGGTCGCGATCCAGGGCGGCCGCGCGCTGGCGGTGGTGCCCAAGAGCTACCTGCCCACGTACCGCGAGTTCGAGGAGCGCCGATGGTTCCGCGCCGCCGCCGACCTCGAGGCCGGCGCCACCACGCGTATCGCTGGGGCCGCGGTGCCGATGGGCACCGACGTGCTGCTCGCCGCCGAGGGCTGCCCCGACCTCGTGGTCGGCGTCGAGCTCTGCGAGGACTACTGGGTGCACGTGCCGCCGTCGGTCTACGCGGTCTCGGCGGGGGCCACGGTCATCGTGAACCTGTCGGCCTCGAACTTCGTGATCGGCAAGGCCGAGCTGCGGCGACTGCTGGCCCGCTCGGCCTCCGACCGGGGCAAGTGCGCCTACGTCTACACCGCGGCGGGTCCGGGCGAGTCATCGACCGATCTGGCGTTCGACGCCGACGCGTTCGTCTGCGAGAACGGCCGCGAGCTCGCGTCGTCGCGCCGCTTCGCCCGCGAGTCCCAGCTCGTGGTCGTCGACGTCGACCTCGAGCTGCTGGTGCGCGAGCGGATCGTGACCACGAGCTTCGCCGAGTGCAGCCATGCGCACGCGCGTCCGCACCGCGTGGTCGCGTTCCAGGCCGCGGACCGGCCGCCCGCGCCGCTGCGTCGCGTCGTCGCGCGACACCCCTTCGTGCCCAGCGACGCGCAGACCTTGGGCTCGCGGTGCTGGGAGATCTTCGAGATCCAGACCAACGCCTTGGCCACGCGCATGGCCGCGCTCGGCCGGCCCAAGCTCGTGCTCGGGCTCTCGGGCGGGCTCGACTCGACCCACGCTGCGCTGGTGTGCACCGGCGCGCTCGAGCTCGCCGGTCAGCCCCGCGAGGACCTCGTGTGCGTCACGATGCCGGGCCTCGGCACGACCGCCGGGACCCGCGGCAACGCCGAGCGGCTCGCCGAGGCCCTCGGCTGCAGCTTCCGCGAGATCGCGATCGACGAGGCTGCGCGCACCATGCTCGCGCTCGTCGGCCACGGCGCCGCCGTCGACACGACCGACGTGCAGGGGCTGCTCGCGAAGCTGCGGGCCGACCCGAAGCTCGGCGACATCACCCTCGAGAACGTCCAGGCTCGGCTGCGCACGTTGGCCCTCATGACCGTGGCGAACGCGGTCGGTGGGCTGGTCGTCGGCACCGGCGATCTCTCGGAGAAGGCCCTGGGCTGGTCGACGTACGCCGGCGATCACATCTCGATGTACGACGTCAACGCGGGCGTGCCCAAGACGCTGATCCAGTCGGTGATCCGCTGGGTGGCGAACGAGCGCGCCGCGACCTGGTCGACGTCGGTGGAGGCGCTGCGCGCCACGCTGTTCGCGATCCTCGACACGCCGATCTCCCCCGAGCTCCTGCCGCCCGACGCGGCCGGCGCCATCGCCCAGCTCACCGAGTCGACGCTCGGACCGTACGAGCTGCACGATTTCTTCCTCTATCACTTCGTGCGCAACGGCGAGACGCCGACGCGGATCCTCGATCTCGCGCGCGTCGCCTTCGGCGACGACTACGCCGTCGACGTGCTGAAGAAGTGGCTGCGCGTGTTCCTGTCGCGGTTCTTCGCCCACCAGTTCAAGCGCTCGTGCACGGCGGATGGGCCGAAGGTCGGCCAGGTCGCCCTGTCACCGCGCGGGGACTGGCGCATGCCCTCGGACGCGCGCGTGCGGAGCTGGGTGGCCGAGGTCGACGCCTACGGCGTGTGATCGAGCCCCGCGTGCGCGGCTCGGGTCGGCCTGGTAGCCTGACGTTCGACGATGCGGCGAGTGGATCATCGAGGGACCGCGAGGGGGCGCATCGGGCTCGCCGTCGTGTTGTTGGTGGGCGGATGCCTCGACGCCGCCGAGGTCGACGTCGAGCAGGCCGAGGTCGTCGCGCGCAGGACCGGCGAGCAGGTCGTCGCGGGCCTCGACACCGCGCGGGACAAGGTCGTGGCGGTGGGGGGCGACCTGCGTGACGCCGCGGGGCAGGCGGCGGACGAGGCCGCGCGCACGGTCGATCCGCGGCGCGTGGAGCCAGCCGCGGCCGATGCCCTGGTCCGCGACGCGACGACGGCCGTCGCGTGCCCCGAGCCCGAGCGCTGCACGATCGAGGCGGCCTACGCCGATCGGCTCCGCGCGAATCCGGGCTTCCTCGCCACGCAGGCGCGGGTCGTTCCGCACCGCAGCGAGGGGCGCCCCGACGGCCTCGAGATCTCGGAGCTCGAGGCCCTGCCCCGGGCGCTCGGCTTCCAGGCGCGCGACGTCGTCCACTCGATCAACGGACTGCGCGTGCAATCGCTGCAGTCTGCGCCACAGCTCTATCTGCAGCTCCGCTCCGCGCGGCGGTTCACCGTCGTCTTCACGCGTGGATCCGAGCGACGCACCCACGTGATCGAGATCGGCTGATCGAACGCCCTCGCCCCGAGGGCCGCGGGCGAGCGGTGGAGCCAACGGGCGGCGCGGCGAAAGCCCTTGCGTCGGTGGGGTTTCTCCGCGACAACATTTGTGCCGAAAGCTCGCACATGCGAGCGGGTCGCCACGGAGGTCCGTTCGATGAGTCGCCCCGAGATCTGTCCGACGTGTGGGATCAAGCTCGGCCCCACGCAGCCGCGCCCCGCGACCCGCGTGTGCACGGCGTGCAGCCGCAGCAACCCCGCGGGGTTCAACTACTGCGGCTTCTGTGCGACGCCGATGGAGAACACCGAGATGGGCGCGCGCATGGCCGACCTCGCGGCGCCCCCCGGCGGCTGGCCGAGCCTCACCAGCGAGCTCGTCGAGGTCCGCTTCTACCTGCAGCAGGGCCTGTTCGACGACGCCTACGAGCTGCTCTCGATCATGCAGAAGCGCTACCCCGGGCACCCGCAGCTCAACGAGCTGTCGCGCCGGCCCAAGCCCGCGCGCCGCGTCGACACCGGCGTGCTCGCGCTTGTCGACAGCGTGCTCGCCGAGTCGGCGAACCTCGTGGCCAAGGTGCCGCGCCGCGCCGCGCCGCGCTTCACCGCGCCCGCGCAGGGGGGCTCCGATCGCACCGACGTGCACAGCGTGGTGCCGCCCGACGACGAGGCGACCACCACCGCCGCGCGTCCGCCCAAGCGGGCGAAGACGGGACCCGAGAGCACCACGCGGCGCAGCGGCGCGCAGCCGAAGGTCGGCACGGGATCACAGCGCACGACGCCCCAAAAGCCGAGCGGGCCGAGCGGCTCGCATCGCACGAGCGTCGGGCCGCGGGCCGCGCCCAAGCCCGCCGCGCCCGCGGCCCGCGAGCCGACGCGGATCTATCGCACCGTCGAGCCGCCCCCGGGCGCGCGGCCGGTGATCGTGCCATCCACTGCGCCATCGACTCCGTCGCGCCAGGCCTCGGGGCCGCGGCCCGTCGTGGCGCAGACCGGGGCACCCCCCGTGCGCTCGGTGCAAGCGCCGGCCGTGCGGCCGCCCGCGGTCACCGGGCAGACGGTGGCCCAGCGCCCGCCGCAGAGCGGGCACACGGTCGTCGTCGATGCGCTGCAGTCCCCGGCGCCGTTCCCCGCCGAGCCCGCCGAGGCCGCGCCGCGGGGCAAGCGTCGCCGCGCCGAGTCGGCCGCGAAGCCAGCCCCCGCGCCGGCGGCAGCGCCCGTCGTCGAGGCGCCCCCGGCCGCGACCGCCGAGAAGCCCGAGCCGCGGCGCCGCGCCACCTTCGGTGAGCACGTGCTGAATCGCCTGCGCTGAGGTCCGGCCGCGCCGACCGAGCCTTGACGCGACCGTCAGCGATCGGGCCGGTCGGCCAGATCGCTGGCGTCACCTCGGGGAGCGCCGCGTCCACAACGGGACGCTTCGGTTGGACACGGCCGGTTTTCTTGGCTGGCACATCGGTTGCTGAGAGGTTGGGCGTATGGGCGCCCGCCATGACACCACCGTCTTCGTCGAGTTCGACCCGCTGCGCCGCCGCTGCATCCGCTTGGCGAAGGCAGGGCAGTACCGCAAGGCCGCCATCGCGCTGGCCGAGCTCGCGCACCGCGAGCAGGACGCCGCGACGTGGGTGCGACTCGGGGTGATGCTGCAGCGGGCTGGGCGCGCGCCCGCGGCCATCGATGCACTCAAGCAGGGCCTCTGGCTGCTTCGCATGGGCCGCAACGCCCGCAAGGCAGCGGTGGTCGCCGGGCTCATCGAGCGGGCGCAGCACGCCTGCGCTGCTTGAGATCCTGCGGAGTCGGTGCGCTAGCGGCCGCGGCGGAGGAGCCACAGGAGTAGGCGGACCCGCCAGTCGCGTGTGATCTCGACGACCGAGCGATCCATGTCGTCATAGACCTTGCTGTCACCGAGCAGCGCGCCGATCGAGCCCTCGCCCCGCTCGATCTTCCCGGCGGTGTCGGCGAAGATCCTCGCGATGGTGCGCAGGTTGGCGAGCGAGGTGTTGACGCTCGCGAGCAGCTCGCCCGACGGGTCGCGCAGGAGCTTGGCGAAGGTGCCGCCCTGGGCGGGGTCGAGCTGAGCTAGCTTGCTGCGGATCGCACCGACGTCCTTGCGCAGCTCCGCCACCCGCGGCTCGGTCTCGCGGTCGATCTTCGCCAGGCGAGCGTTCGCGTCGTGGAGGATGCCGTCGACGATGCTCGCGCTGTCCCGCGCCTTGGCCAAGGTCTCGGTGAACTCGCGCTCGTACTCGGGGCTCCCGAGCAGGGCGCCGATGGTGCCGCGCCCGGCACGGATGTCGCTCGTCGTGGTGTCGAGCTCGGCGAGGGTCTGCTTGACCGAGTCGATGGTGCGGGCGTCGTTGAGCTCGGCGAACGTCGACGAGATCCCCGACAGCGAGGTGTCGACCTTGTCCGAGAGCCGATCGAAGTTCTCGCGGAACTCGGCGATCTGCTCGCTGAACGAGGGCTCGGACTGGATCCGGTGATCCTCGCCCAGCGGCTCGCGCGAGCCGGGCGTGATGTTGACCTGCTGATCGCCGAGCACGCCGGCGCTGCCCACCGTCGCGACGCTGTCCGCACCGACGACCTCGAGCTTGTCGGCAGGGATCAGCAGCGCCACCTCCACGCGGCGGTGGTCGGTGGTGAAGCGGGCGCACAGCCCCTCGGGGCCGCCCCAGTACACGCCCTTGGCGCGGCGGCGGAACTCGCTGGTGACGCAGACCTCTTCCTCGATGCAGTCGTCGTTCGAGAGGCACGGGCCGTGGATGCCCTTGGCCGCGTACGACTCGAGCTCGGCGCACAGGCCGTTGGGCGCGCAGAACAGCGCCTCGTCGCAGGTGTTGGTCCGCCCCGATCCGTGGCGCCCCAGATCCTCGGTCCGCGGATCGCAGGCGTACTTGCGGTTGACGAAGTCGATCGCCTTCACGCGCCCCACCTCGACGCCGGCGAGCAGCACCGGCGAGTCACGCCGCAGGCCGCTGATCGTGCGGAAGTCGGTGTAGATCGTCACCTGCTTGCGCAGGGATCCGTCGCGTTGGTTGGCCAGCAGCAGCGCGACGAACAGCAAGATGCCCACGACCACGACGGCCAGGCCGAGCAGGGTGCGCCGGGCGCCTTCGTCGCGGACGGCCATCGACCGCAGGATGCCACGGCCAGGCGGCGCGCGGGGCTCACCGGCCGGCGAGCGCCGCGACGCGCTGGAACACGGGCTCGGGGATTGCACGGACGACGCCGAGGATCGGTCGCCAGAACGCCGGCACGTAGGCCTCGGCGACGTCTCGGTCGATCCCCGCCACGATCTGGGCGGCGACGACGTCGGCCCGCGAGAAGAGGAGGTTCTTGCGGTGGTCCACGGTCATCGGCGTGTCCACCGGCCCGAGCTTGAAGGTGTGCACGCCGACACCCGCGGGCCACAGTCGGCTGCGCAGGCCCTGGAGGTAGACGTTGAGGCCGGCCTTGGCGGCGCCGTAGGTGAAGTTGCGCGGGCGGCCGCGGTCGCCGGCGACCGACGAGAGCACGGCGATGTGGCCCGCGCGCGCGTGCTCGAGGTGGTTGGCGAGCGGGATCAGCAGCGAGACCGCCGAGAGCAGGTTGGTGCAGAGGATCTGCTCGGCGACCTGCCAGTCGCGCTCGCTGGCCTGCTGATCACCGAGCAGCCCGTGGGCGATGATCGCGACGTCGATCCCACCGAGGCGGTGGAACGCCTCGTCGACGCGCGCGGCGTTGCCGGCGGTGTCGTCGAGGTCCGCCTCGAGGTGCCCGACGACGGCGTCGCCGAGCTGCTCGCGGAGGCGCGCGAGCTTGTCGGGGGCCCGGCCGACGAGGAAGAGCGAGCTGCCGCGCGCGGCGTAGCGCCGTGCGATCTGGGCGGCGATGGCAGAGGTTGCACCGAGCACGAGGACGCGGGTCATCGGGCGGCAGTGTAGCGGGAAGCCGCGCCGTGATACGAACGGTGGGCATGGCGTCCGCGTCGCGACCTCGCCTGGCCGACCACGTCGTCGCGCGACTGCATCGGCGCGAGGGGCAGGACCAGCTCGTGCTGCTGGACGCGCGCCGTGATCGCGTGGTGGTGCTACCGGCCTCGGCGTGGAGCGTGCTGTGCCACGCCGACGGTACGCGGGATGTCGCGGGCGTGGTCGCGGCGGCGCGGCGCTTCGGCGCGACCGTGGACGTCGCGGGCGCCGAGGCGCTGCTCGACGAGCTCGAGGCGCTGGCCTGGCTTGGGGATGGCGCGCCCGAGGGGTTGCTCGAGGGGGACGCGCAGGCGATCGCGCCGGACGATCGCCGGTGGGTGCGGGAGATGGTCGCGGGGCGGTATCGCTGCGACGGTCGCGGCGATTGCTGTCGCAGCTATCCGACGATCTCGTTGACGCCTGCGGACGTGCATCGCGTGAGCGCGGCGATGGCCGACGATCCGATGCTCGCGCACCGCAGCCACCGCGTCTTCCTGCCCACGGTGGGCTCGGCCCCGACGCCGATGCGGGCCATCGCGCTCGTCGACGGCGCGTGTCGGTTCCTCGAGCACGACGGCGCTTGCGGCGTGCATCGGCACGGTGGCGCGGCGGCGAAGCCGATCGGCTGCGCGTGGTTCCCGACGCGGTTGGTGGACGACGGCGTGGAGATCCGGGCGGCCCCGGTCGTCGAGTGCGTCTGCGTGGCGCGGCCCGATCCGAGCGCGGCGCCGCTGTTGCCGGAGATCCAGGCGTGCGCCTTGCCACTCGGCATCACGCTGTCGCGCGTGCCCGAGCGGGTGCGGTTCGGCGGCGGGCGGGAGGTGGATCGGAGCATCGCGGTGGCGACGCTCGAGGGGATCGTCGCTCGAGATCCTGCGCGCGCGCTGTGGACGTGGTCGGTCGCGCTGGGGCAGGGCGAGGCGTGGTGCGGCGTGCCGGAGGGGGCCGCGATCGAGGCGAGCGCGGTGGCGCGGCGGTTCGGGGAGGTGGCGGAGCGCGCGAGGATCCGCGCCGAACTCGAGTCGACCTGGCGCGGGCCCGACGACATGGTGTGTCGGCGGCTGCGACTGCTCGCGGTGGCCGCGGGGATGCTCGCGGCGCCGAGCGTCGCGGCGCTGGTGGTCGAGGCCGAGGGCGACGCGACGCTGGAGCGGCACGTGTTCGACGCGGCGGTCTTCTCGCGGAGCGTGTTGGTCGGGGAGGATGTCGCGCGCGCGGTCGGGGACCTCGCGCTGCAGATGTGGCTGGCGCGGGCGACCGCTGCGTTCGTGGGGGTGGAGCACGACGTGACGCTGCGAGAGACGCCGCTCGCCGCGGTCGCGGCGACCTGGCGGGCGCACCGGTTGGGGGGGTGAGGAGGGAGGCTAGCGGGGAGCGTGCGCGCGCTGCCACGCGTCGAGTTCCGCGGCCGGATGCGTGTCCATCCACTCGCGCAGCGTCGTGCCCTCGACGAACTCCATCGCGACGAACACGTGCCCTTCGTGCGCGCCGACCTCGTGCACTGCGACGACGTTCGGGTGCGCGAGTCGAGCCAGCGCCTGCGCCTCGCGGACCAGGCGCGCGCGCTCGACCGGATCGCCGTGGCCATGCAGCAGCTTCAACGCGACGCGGCGATCGAGCTGCGGATCGTAGGCCGAGAACACTTGCCCCATCCCGCCGGCGCCGACCGGGCCGAGCACGGCAAATCGGCCGATGCTCGCGGCCGCAGACGGCACGACCGAAGGGACGCCGCCGCCATCCGACGTCGCCGTGCGCGTCGCCGCGTCGTCGCGGGCCTCGAGGGACTCGGTCATCTGCGCGCGGAATCATGCCGGGCACCGCCCGGTGGGAGAAGGGGCGGCGCCGGCGATCTTTCGGCCGGCGTCGATCCCCGCGAACCAACGACGAACGCCGAGCCCACGGGGACTCGGCGCTCTTGGATCCCGCCTCCGCGGGCGGTCGGGTCTAGCCCGCGACCGGGCAGGCGACCGTCTCGGTCACCGCGGCGTTGTTGTCCTCGAGGCACTCGACGACGTTGCCCGTCGACTCCTCGGCGAGGTCCACGGTCGCGTAGTAGTTCTTCGGGACCTGGGCGGGCGCCGGCACGAGCCACACGTACTGCACGAAGGCGCCGGGCAGCAGCGGTGCGTCGGTCTCCTGGGTGCCGACGTACATGCCGGTCGCGTCGGTGCCTTCCCACAGCGAGACGGGGACGCCGGCCGGGATGCCGATCGAGCCCTCGTTGCGGATCGTGACGATGATCTGGAACTCCTCGTCGAGGCAGTTCTGCAGGCCGACGGCGACGTCGATCGACAGGTCGGGCCCGTTGAAGATGCCCTCACCCTGGGCGTTCTGGCGGAAGTTGTTCAGCCCGGGGTTCAGCCAGTTCGTCTCCTCCACCATCGGCGGGATCGCGGCCGAGGTCGAGTTCGTCACGTGGTACGTGTGCTGCGGCCAGACCGAGCGGGTGCGGACCCAGCGGTCGTTCGCGTCGCCGTACACGAACACGCCCTGGCGGTTGACGTAGCCCGGGATCGCCGAGCAGTTGCCCGGCGTGGTCGCGGCGGCGATGACCACGAACTCCGAGTTCCCGTCGCCGTCGACGTCCGCGACGATCGGGTACTCGTGGATCGTCGGCGACGAGTTCTCGACCTGCAGCAGGACGGCGCCGGAGGAGCCGTCGTACACCCAGGCGTAGCACTCGTCCTGATAGAGCACCTCGGCCGCGCCGTCGCCCTGGAAGTCGAACACCGACGAGCCGGTGACGTTCGACGACAGGTCGCGGGTCACGGCGAACCACCGCACGTACGCGTCGCCCGGGCCCGGGGGCAGGGCGCCGCCCGGCTGCACGACCTCCTCGTCGGTGCGGTTGAAGTCGTAGACCGCGTACGCGGTGGCGCCGGCGACCCCGACCTCGGGCCGGCCGTCGCCGTCGAAGTCGGCGACCGTGGGCGGACCACCACGGCCCACCGCGCCGCCGAGGCCGTCGGCCGCGAGCGTGATCGGCTGGGTGCGCGCGGCGTCGTTGCCCGCACACGCGGCGCCGGTCGGGTCGCGCCCGCACCACAGTTCACCGGTGGCGGAGTCGAGGATGCGGAGCTCGCCGTCGCAGTCGGTGCAGCCGGCGCTGACGAGGATCACCTCCGGCGTGCCGTTGGCGTCGAGGTCGGCGATCGCGGGATAGCCGTCGTCACCGCCGGCGGTCCACAGCTGGACGACATCGACGATCGGGTTGCCGACGCCGGGGTTCGTCCATGTGATGCCGAAGGCCTCGCGGCCCGTGACGATCTCCATGTCGCCGTCGCCGTCGAGATCGGCGGAGGTGCCCATGCTGCCGATGTAGCTGTTCTGGCCGCCGAACCCGCCCGAGCCGAGGTTCAGCTCGTTGTTGAAGGCGTCGGAGACCACCAGGCCGTTGTGGTCGTAGATCGCGATGCCGATCGCGAACTCCGACTCGGCGTCGTCGTCGAGGTTGGTCGCGAGCACCGACGCGTTGCGCACGTAGACGTAGTGCGGGGTGTTGTCGGCGTTGTGCGTGCCCCAGAGGTACTGGCCCTGGCCGTTGATCGCGTGGAGCTGCGAGCGGTTGAAGTTCGCCTGGTCCCCGGTCGGCAGGCCGGCGTAGATGATGTCGGCCAGCCCGTTGCCGTCGACGTCGCCGAGCGCCGGCGTCGAGCGCATGTACGACCGATACTGGTTGGTCATCGGGTCGTCGCCGGTGCGGAACTTCTCGTCGCCGGTCACGCCGTCGAGGATGACGATGTCACCCTCGAACGTGGTGTTGACGTCGCGGGTCTGCACGATGACCTCGGTGTCGTTGCCGCCGTCGACGTCGCCGATGAGCGGCATCGTGTGGGTCGCGTCGACCTCCCACGACCACTCGAGCGTCAGCTCGATGTCCGTGAAGTCCGGCACGATCTCGCAGGCGACCGGGTCTTGGTTGGGCAGACACTGCCCGAGGGTCGGCTCGCAGAACTCGCCGTCGGGGCAGTCGTACGAGTCGACGCACGGATCGCCGGGGGTGACGCAGTTGGGCTGCAGGCACACGTCGCCGGCGGGGCAGCAGACGTCGAGGGCGTCGCCGCAGCGCACGTTGGTGTCGCACGCCGCCAGGCACGCCCCGAGTACGCACTCCTCGTCGGAGTCGCAGCACTCCTCGCCGCATTGGATCGTCTCGCACGACGGCGGCGGCGGTTCGCCGCTGCTGCTGGTGTCGGGCGACGCCGTGGTCTCGGTGGTGTCGGCGCCGCCGCTGCTGCTGGTGTCGACGGGCGAGGTCGTCGTCAGCGTCGGGTCGAACGAGGTGCTCCCCTCGTCGTCGGACTCGGCCCGGTCATCGCGACAGGCGACCGCGGAGAGGGCGAGCAGGCCGAGCGCTGCGCGTCGGAGCCGGAGCGCCCGCGCGGGAGTAGATGATGTCTGGGTCAATCGCATGGGCTAAGGCAACCCTCCGTGTTGCAGGATAACAAGCTCGCGGTCCCGCGGCACGTGTCCAGGGGCACCCTCGCGCTCGCACATCGGATCGCGAACCTTCGACAATGCACCGACGCGCTCGAAAGGTGTGGCAAGCTGCCCCATGGTCCGCTCGCGACCACGTCGCGACAGGACCGTGGTGGGCCGCCAGCGCGGTGATGGCCGCGTCGCGCCCACGCATGCATCGGGAACGGTCGCGCACTATGACGTGGGCGTCGCGGATCGGGATCGACGTCCGGTGATGGTTCGCGGCGCGCCGAGGCCGAAGCGCCGCAGATCGACGCGGCCCCGCGCATCGAACACGACGCCCTCCGCGAGCAGTCGCGCGCGCTGTTCGGCGGCCGCCTCGCCGTCGAGGCTGATGCACCCACGGGCGTTCACGACCCGGTGCCATGGCACGGCGCCCCGACCCCCGGCGTCCCCGAGCTCCCGCAGCGCGAACCCGACCTGCCGTGCGCGGCCGGGCAGCCCTGCGAGCGCGGCGACCTGTCCGTAGGCCGCGACGCGACCGCGCGGGATGCCGCGGACTGCCCGGAAGATCCGCGCGTAGGCCGAGCCGTCGGACGCCATGCTCGCCGCCATCGTACGGCGCCTCGCATCCGCGTGGGTGCGCGACCGCGAAACCCGCGACGCTCCCCGTCGGCAGGGGTGATCGGGTCGGAATCCCCTCGCCGAGTCGGTGTCCAAGCCCGACACTCTCGCCCGCCCAGGACCCGCATGCCGAGCACCCGTCCCCGCCTCCTCCTCCTCCTGCCCGCCTTCGCCCTCGGGCCCAGCTGTGGCGGCGATGGGGACGCGCGGGGCACCGCCGACGACGCTGGCGGTGGCATCTCGGTCTCGATCTCCGTCGACGGCGGCGGCAGCGGGGACAGCGACGACACCGAGAACCCCCTCGATCCGATCCCCGACGTCGGCGATCCCGACAGCGGCAACGGGCCCGGCGGAGACGAGGAGTGCGCGTCGCAGACGACGGCCGCCGAGAACAAGAAGCAGCCCGCCGACATCCTCGTGATCGTCGACAACTCGGGCAGCATGGATTTCGAGGCGGCCGCGGTGCAGACCAACCTGAACGCGTTCTCGCAGCAGATCGTCGACAGCGGGATCGACGTCCGCGTGGTGCTGATCTCGAGCTACCCGGGCGACGGCAACGGCATCTGCATCGACCCGCCGCTGGGCAGCGGGGGTTGCCCGGACAACGACAACAACCCGCCGCTGTTCACCCACGTCGATCAGCGCGTGAGCAGCAACGACGCGCTCGTGCAGATCCTCGATCACCAGCCGCAGTGGGGCGCCGTGGTGCGCCCGGAGGCTGCCCTCCACTTCATGGTCGTCAGCGACGACGAGTCGGAGATCGGCGCGCTCGACTTCGACATGGCGTTGAAGGCGTTGAGCCCCGACTACGCGCTGTACAAGCTGCACGGCATCGTGTGCACCACCGAGTGCGACGAGACCGCCGCGATCGGCAACGTCTACATGACCCTCGGGCAGCTCACCGACGGGATCATCAGCGATCTGTGCCTGCAGGACTTCCAGCCGGTGTTCGACCAGCTCGCGACCGAGGTCATCTCGGGGGCGCAGATCGCCTGCGAGTGGGACGTCCCCGAGGCGCCCGAGGGCGAGGACTTCGACCCGACGAAGGTCAACGTCGAGTTCGACGACGGCATGGGCGGTGGCTTCGACATCGGCTACGTCGAGTCCCCCGCCGCGTGCGTCGACGTCGTCGACGGCTGGCACTACGACAACCCTGCCGCGCCGACGAAGATCATCGCGTGCCCGCAGACGTGTCAGAAGATCCAGGGCGTCGACACCGCCCAGATCAACATCTCGCTCGGCTGCGATTCGGTGCCGGCGGGCTGAGTTGCGGATGAACGCGGTTGCTTGGTGGGCCTGCGCGGTCGCAGGCCCCATCCGCCGCGCCTCAGCGGGCCTGACGGCGCCGCGGCCACGTGACGCCGAGCGCCAGCAGCACGAGGACGCCGAGGGTTCCGCCGGCATCCGAGTCGACGGCGCAGCCCTTCTTCGTCGGCTCGACGGGCGGTGGGCCACCCTCGCCACCGCCGCCGCCGGCGTCGCCGCCCGACAGCGTGTCGAGGGCGTCCTGCGCGGCCGAGTCGGCCTCGGGCTCCTTGCCCTCTTCGTCGCCGCCTTCGCCGGCCGGGGCCGCGGGTGCGGGCGTCCAGCCCAGCGTCACCTTGCCGGACGCGAGCTTGAAGTCCTTGCCCTTGTCGTCCTGCTGCGTGATCTCGATGGCGTACGTCTTGTTCTTGTTGAAGCCCTTGCTGCCCTCGAGCTCGAGCTCGAGGCTCAGGTACTTCCCGCCGTCGTAGCCCTCTTCGGCGACGCTGTACGCGAGATAGGACTTGCCGTCGGGGAGCTTGCCGTAGAACTCGATGTTGAGGCCGCCGGGCGCGCCCTTGTCGAGCTTGGCCCACAGGTGGACGATCCAGACCTCTTCGCCGGGTTGGCTGGGGATCTCGTCCTTCGCGGCGCCGCGGCCCGCGTCGGTGAGCTTGCCGTCCCCGTCGACCGCGAGCGCGGCGGTGCCGACCTTGATCTCACCGGCGTAGGCGGTCGAGGTCGCGAAGAGGGTGAGTCCCAGGGCCAGCGCGCCGGCTGCACCCGCGAGGGAGGCAGCGAGACCGCGGCGACGAGCGTGCGACGAAGACGTGAGTGGATTCCTCGAGGGTGACGCCATGGCGAGGCGGAACATAGCACGCCGGCCCGCGCGGTCGCGACTCCCGCCCTCGGGCCACCACCTCGACGGTGGCGCGCTAGCGCTGCGCGGCGGCGACGAGGCCCGCGAGCTCGCCACGCTCGTCGAGCTCGGCGATGTCGTCGTAGCCACCGACCGAGCGGCCGCCGATGAAGACCTGGGGCACGGTGGTGCGACCGGTCTGCGCGACGAGCCACGCGCGGGCATCGGCGTTGCCGTCGACGGGCACCTGCACGAACGCGAACGCGCGGGCACGCAGCAGGCGCAGCGCCATCATGCAGTAGCCGCACCACCGCGTGGTGTAGATGACCACCGGCTCGGGGAACGCCGAGGGCGGCGCGAACTCGGGCCCGTCAGACATCGTCGCGGAGCAGGGCGAGGATCTCTTCGTCGAGCTGGGCCTGGTGCTCGCTGGCGTACTTGCCGACGATCACGTCGCGACGCTGGGTGATCGGCGTGCCGACCTTCACGCCCGCGCCACCGATGCCACCGACGGCGCGTCGGCGGATGCGGCTGGGGCCCGGGCTCGGCCGCGACTGGCCGTGGCCCGCCGCGGCGGCGGCCACCTGCGCGCGGGCCTCGGCGGCCGCGAACACCGGGTGCGAGAGGCTCGGATCGACGGTGGGCCCCGGTCGGCCGGTCTGCAGCGGCGGCCCCTGGGGCTCGACGTCTCGCGGCTCGGGCGGGGCGCGCCGCTCGGGCCGTGCTGCGGCCGCGTTGTCGGGCGGCAGCTCGGTGATCTCGCGGTTGTCCTCGACCGGGTGCGCGCCGATGACCCGCTCGATCTTCTCGTCGAACTCGCCGTTGCGCAGCGAGCGGATCATCGCCTTGTGCGAGTCCTGCATCAGCGCGATGACGACGGGCCCGACCTCGGCCTCGGCGAGGCGCTCGCGGTACTCGGTCTTCCGGCTCGCGATGATCGTGCCGTCGTAGAAGACGTGCGTGAAGATGTGGGCCTTGTCGACGCCCGAGTCCTCCGTCTGCACGTGATACAGCCGACCGCGATGCGGGATGTTGTGGTTGTATCCGAGCTGAGGAGACGGAGATTTCATTGGGCCGACGGGCGCCCCGGCCCTTGAAATGTAACACGATCGCGGGCCGGAGGCGCGGCCCGACTCGTGCCGAACCGCGCGGGGCGAGGGGCCGAGTCGGGACGCGCGTCGCGCGGGCCCCTCGGCACACCCGAGGCGATGCCGCGCAGCGCGGGCCCAGGGGCCCGGAATTCGGCCGCTCCAAAGCGGTGCCCCCGGCCCGGTTTCGTGCTAAGCCCCACCCCTTCCTGAGGCCTCGCCGTGGTGACGCCGAGCACAGAACTCTGGGTCGCCGAAGACCTCCTGGCTCCGCTGCGCGAGATCGCGGCGCTGCAGACGTACCCGCACAAGTCGATCACCGCCCAGGTCGCGGCCCAGGCGAGCCGCGTCGCCGAGGTCGATCCGGCGCGCATCTACGAGCTGGTGACGCCGCCGCTGTGCAGCAAGGTCCCGCACCTCGTGCTGCAGTGGATGCGCGACACCGGGTTGCTGCACGCGCTGCTGCCGGAGCTCGACGCGACCGTCGCGTTCTCGCAGGAGGCCGACCGCAAGCACAAGGACGTCTGGGAGCACACCAAGGCGGTCGTGTGGCAGGCGGTGCCGCGCCCCACGGTGCGCTGGGCCGCGGCGCTCCACGACATCGGCAAGGTCAGCACCCGGCGCTTCGCGAAGGACGGCAAGGTCACCTTCCACGGCCATGCCGAGGACGGCGTGCGCATGTTCCGACGCGGCGTGGTCAAGCGCATCGGCTTCCCCGACGACGTGCGCGATCGGGTCGAGATCCTCATCCTGCACCACCTGCGCCCCGGTCAGTACGACGGCGACTGGTCCGACGCGGCGGTGCGCCGCTTCGGTCGCGAGATGGCACCGTTCCTCCGCGACCTGTTGGATCTGTCGCGCGCCGACGTCACGAGTCGGCGGCCGGGCAAGCGCAAGCGCTGCCTCGTGATGATCAGCGAGCTGGCGCGGCGGATCGACGCGCTCGAGGAGGCGGATGCGGTGGCCAAGCCGTTGCCGCCGGGCCTCGGCAATGAGCTCATGGCTGCGCTCGGCCTGCCGCCGGGGCGCCACCTCGGCGAGCTCCGCACGCGGCTCGAGGCCCTGCACGCCGCCGGCGAGATCCAAGGCGGGATGCCGGCGTCGTACTACGTCGAGCAGGTCCGGGCCCGCGACCTGCTCGCGGGCATCGAGATCGTCGCGCCGCGGAACCTGGCGCCGCGCGAGCCGGATCCACGCAAGTGATCGCGGGCGCCGCGTCGGCGCTCGGCTATGCTGGTCCGCGCGATGCGTTGGGACCGCGACCACCAGTCCAGTGACGTCGAGGATCGCCGCGGCATGGGCCCCGCCGGTGGCGGCGGCGGGGGCGGCATCATGCTGCTCTTCACGCTGTTCCGGATCTTCGGCTGGCCGGGCCTCGTCATCGGCCTCGTCATCTTCGGCGCGCTCCAGTTCTGCGGCGACTCCAGTCGATCGCTGTCGCGCGACGAGGCGCCGGCGAGCGCCGGGGCGCACGACGAGATGGGCACGTTCGTCGGCTTCGTCCTCGACGACGCGCAGACCCAGTGGGAGAAGAACTTCGCCGCCGTCGGCCGCCGCTACGAGCGGGCCAAGCTGGTGCTGTTCACCGAGCGCGTGGACTCGGCGTGCGGCCTCGCCTCGGCGGCGACCGGTCCGTTCTACTGCCCGCGCGATCGCAAGGTGTACATCGACCTGTCGTTCTACGCCGCGCTGCGCGAGCGCCTCGGTGCGCCCGGCGACTTCGCCCAGGCCTACGTGATCGCCCACGAGGTCGGGCACCACGTGCAGAACCTGCTCGGACAGCTCGAGCACGGCAACGACGAGGGCGCGAACCGGGGGTCGGTGCGCACCGAGCTGCAGGCCGACTGCTACGCCGGCATCTGGGCCCACGGCACGCAGCAGCGCGACGTGCTCGAGCAGGGCGACCTCGACGAGGCGTTGCGGGCGGCCGAGGCGATCGGCGACGACACGCTGCAGCGTGCGAGCCGCGGGACCGTGCAGCCGGAGAGCTGGACCCACGGCTCGTCGGCCCAGCGCCAGCGGTGGTTCCGCCGGGGCTTCGAGACCGGGCGCATCGACGCGTGCGACACGTTCGCCGCGGCCGACCTGTGAGCGCGGCGGCCATCTGCGTGGGTCCTCGGTGGGTGTGATCGGGCCCACGCCCGGCCCAGACGGATCGCCGCGGGCGGTCCCACTCACCGGTCGCAATGACACTCCATCGCCTGTTCTCCCGCGCTGCGCTCCCGATGCTCGCCGTCCTGGCCACCGCTGGCGGTTGCAACCTCGACCTCGACGATCTCCTCGACGATGGCATGGACACCGACGCCGCCGACACCGACGGCGGTGACACCGATGGCGGTGACACCGATGGCGGGGACACCGATGCGGATCCGTCGGGGGGCGGCGCGAGCGGCGATCCGAGCGGCGATCCGAGCGACGGCGCCGACACCAGCGGAGGCGCCTCGGATCCTTCGGGCGAGTTGCCCGCCGAGATCGTCGGCATGTGGGAGGTGGGCGCCGAGGGCCTGGCGATCGGCTTCGAGTTCTTCGACGACGGCAGCTACGTCCAGCTCATCTACCAGGAGTACGACGACGGCGGCTGCGCGACGATCTCGCAGGAGGTCTACGCGGGCGTGGTCGAGCTCGACGGGGCGAGCATGGTGCTGTCGCCCGTCGAGGGCTATCAGTCGCTCGATCAGTGCGGCACGGTCTCGGAGGACGCCGCGGTGCCGGACGCGGTCGCGCTCTCGTGGAGCTTGGGCACCGACGAGCTCGGCGATGCGCTGACCCTCGACGACGGCACCGATGCGCTCGTGCTGCACCGCAGCGAGGACGACGGCGCTGGCGCGTAGGGCTCAACGTCGGCCCGTGCGTCGGGGCGGCGCGCCGACGTTGGCGAACCCCTCGCGCACGAGGCCGGCGATCACCGCCCAGTCCGGCTCGAGCGCGGCGGGTCCCCCGTCGAGGTACACCGCGACCCAGCCCTTGCCGCCGACGTACGGCGGGATCCAGTAGCGATCGGGCGCGGCCGCGAGCAGCTCGTCGCGGAGCTCCATCGGCGTGGCGATGTACGCCGAGACGTGCGCGGCGCCGTGGTGGTGATCGTCGAACATCACGAACACCTTGCCCTTGGGGCCGGTGAACCACGTCGGCTCGCCGTGCGAGAGCTTCTCGACGGCGCCCGGCATCGTCAGGCAGATCTCGCGCAGGCGATCGAGCGGGGCGCGGGCCTTCGTCTTCGTCGCGGTCTTCGGCTTGCTCGCCGCCATCGCGGCATCGTAGCCCGAACGGCCCGCTTCGCGGCGCGGCGGCGCTGGGCTATGGTGGGGCCGCGATGGTGCGTCCGCTGTCCCCGTGGCCGATCCTCGCCGTCACCGCGATCGTCGGCGCGATCGCCTGGTCGTCGCCGTGGCTCGATGATCTCGTCGGGATCGCCGCCGTGGTCGGAATCTGCGACGGCCTGCTGTGGCTGGGGCTGCGCGGTGATCCCCGCGCGCCGCCGGGCACCGCGGCCCGCGTCGCGCTCGCGATCGGCGGCGCGGTGCCGGCCGCTGCCACCGCGCTGACGTTCATCCCGTGGTTCGCCGACGGCGACGGCATGCAGGGCCTCGCGGTGGTGGTCGGCATGCTGATCTTCGGGCTGCCGCTGGCGATCGCCGGCTTCGCCGTCGCGCTGTTCCTGCTGACGCTTCGAGCCCGCGCCGCGGCGCTCGATCGCGTGCTCGTCGTGGCGGGGGGATCGATCGCAATCGGCTGGGTCGTCGCGATCGCGTGGGCGCTCGTCGGCGGCGGGTCGACGGACGTCGCGGTGAACGTCCTCGCGTTCCCCGGGTTCGCGACCGCGGCGCTGATCCTGCCGCTGCTCGAGCGTCAGTCGCTGCGGGCTGCTGGCCAAGCGCCATAGCAGGCGGCCGCGTCACATCCGGTCCGCGCCGTGACTCGCACGGGCATGCGCAGCCTCGCCCTCCTCGTGCCCCTGTCGTTCGCGTGCCTCCCGACCGAGCCCGCCGGGGATTCGGCCGAGGGATCGGACGGCGGCTCCGAGGATGGAGACAGCACGACCGCCGATGCGCCGACCGAGGTGCGCGTGATGGTCGGGCCCGAGGGTGGGGTGGTCGAGGGCCTCGGCGTGCACCTCGGCATCCCCGCGGACGCGCTCGGCGAGGCGGTGGAGATCGTGGTGCGGACCGACGCCGACGCGACGATCGCCGGGGTCGACCCGGTCTCGCCGGTGTATCGCTTCGAGCCCGCGGGGCTGCGGTTCGATCGCCTCGTCGCGGTGCGCATGGACGTCGAGTCGCAGGCGTTCGGCACGCTGTACTGGAGCGTCGAAGGGGACGACGATTCGTTCGAGGCCGTGGGCGTTGCGGTCGCGGGCGTGGCCGAGGGCTACACCTCGCACTTCAGCGCGGCGGTGGTGGGCAACGGCGCGTGCCAGGACCCGCACGGCGCCGGCGAGAGCTACTGCGGCTGCAGGGCGGGCGACGAGGTGGGCGACCTGCTGTGCCCCACCGATCCGACCGCGGACGGCGGCGCGTGCCCGGCGATCAACGGCTACGCCGGCAGCGACGGCGGCGGATGCAGCGGCTACGGCCCGCGATCGGAGATGACCTACGCCTGCTACTGCCAGAGCGGCGACGGCGACTACCTGTGCCCCGACGCGCACATCCTGGGGCCGATGCAGCAGTGCCCCAGCGAGGGCGGGCTGCACGGGTACTACGTCGAGGAGGCGATGGGGTCGTGCAGCGGCACGACCGTGGTCTTCGATCCCGAGACCGGCGAGTCCTCGAACGAGAGCAAGTCGGGGACGCTGGTCGACTGCGATCCGGTGTACGGCGATCCCGAGTTCGAGTCCGTCGGCGGCACGCTCGAGGGCTGCATCGAGCCGAAGGACGGCGAGGACGGGGCGTCGTGTTCGGTGGGCGACGGCGACGGCCCGATGCAGGCGGGGATCTCGAAGACCTGCAAGGAGCGGGTCGAGACGATGTCGGCATCGCGCACCACGGCGTGCCCCGCACCGATGGGCGCCAACGAGTTCTGGCACGCGAACATCGGCACCGAGATCGGCAACATGATCGAGACCACGCGATGGGCCGACGGCGTGACGCGTTTGCGGCAGGTGAAGGTGCCGTTCGGCAGCAAGAGCGAGTGCAACGATCCGCCCGACGAGCGCACGTCGCCCGGCTTCCTCGACCTGGTCGAGATCGTCCGCCGCGACGAGGCCGCGAAGGAGGTCGTGATCCGCTACGCCGAGATCAAGCCGATGTCGCGCGGCGGCCTCGCGGATGGGCCCGCGGACCTCGCGTGCTACAAGTCGCGCATCGAAGAGGCCGGCGCGATGTGCCCGAGCATCACGCTCGACGGGCCCCCCGCGCTCGAGGAGTACGTCGCGTTCTGCGGCCTGTTCGACGCCTACGGCTGGCGCGTGCGCCTCGACCAACAGCACCTGCTGTTCCGCCAGCCCGCGCTCGAGGAGCACGTGCCCCACACCTTCACGACGGCGCCCGGTGGCACGGCGCAGCTGACGATCATGACCTGCGAGCCCGGGTTGGTCACCTACGCCTGCGAGGGCTGAGCTCGGCCGCGTCGAGGCGCGCGAGCTCGGCCGCGGCGGCGTCGACGAGCTCCTGCAGCACCGGCGGCTGCTCGGCCAGCGCGCCGGCGCGGCGCAGCGCGACCCGTGCGGCCTCGGGGCGGCCGAGTCGGGCCTCTGCCACGCCCTCGCCGAACCACAGCTCGGAGTGCATCACGCGGGCGGTCTGCTCGTCGCCGACGACGGCGCGCCCGCGACGGTAGTGGACGAGCGCGCGGTCCCACTGCTCGGCGGCCGCGGCGGTCTGACCGAGGCCGAACTCGAGGTAGCCGCGATCGCCGGGGAGCGTCGCGATCGTGAGCGCGTGCTCGTAGTGCGCGCGCGCGGCCTCGAAGTCGCCGGTCGCCGTGGCCACCTCGGCGAGGCCGACCAGCGGGAGCACGGCGTCGCTGTGACGTTCGCCGCGGGACGTCGTGATCGCGTGGGCGGCCGCTTCGTACTGCGCCCGGGCGCGCGACCAGTCGCCGAGGTTCGCGTACACACGCCCGAGATCGTAGTGCGCGTTGCCGAGGCGGTCGACCAGCTCGGCCCGCTCGAGCACCGCGATGCCGCGCACCAACGCGGCCTCGGCCTGCGCGTACTCGCCGAGGTCGTCCCACGCCGAGCCGAGCGCGACCAGGGCGACGCCGATGTCGGGGTGATCCGGCGTGCGCATCCGCTCGGCGATCGCGAGGACCCGCTGACGCGCGGCGAGCTGCCCCTGGGCGTCGCCCATGTGTCGCAGCGCGCCGGCGTGGAGCATCTGCGCCGTCATCATCGCAACTGGATCCTCCGCGAGCGCGGCGGCGTGCTCCTCGAGGAGCGCCTCGACCATCGCGCGCATCGTCCTCCAGTCGCCCTCGTCCTCGGCGAGGCTGGCCAGGGCCTCGACGGCGCGCACGCGCAGCGCCACGGGTGCGTCACCGCGGTCCAGCGCCACGAGCAGCGGCCGACGCCAGCGCGCGGCGAGGGCCGGCTCGCCGATGGCGCTCGACGTCAGGCGGAGGATGTCGGTGGCCGCGCGCGCGGCGAGGCGGTCGTCGCCGATCCCCGCAGCGGCGAAGTAGGCGTCGTGCAGCCGCGCGACGCCGGCCGCGGGCGCGCCCGCCATGCTCTCGAGTCGCCCGAGGGTCAGCGCAGCGTCGATGAGCGCCGATGGACCGCCGTCGCGGCGCGCGAGCCCGTCGTACTCCCGCGCCAACGCGAGCGCGACGCCGTAGTCGCCCAGCGCGTCCGCGACCTCGACCCGCACCCGGGCCTGGCGCAGGTCGTCGTCGCCCGTCGATGTCCGGATGTCGCGACACGATCGCGGGTCGCCGACCGCCTCGAGCAGGCGATCGGGCCGCGGAACGATCACCGTCGTCTCGAGCTGGTCGATCGCTGCCACGAGCGCGACGTCGTGATCGACGAGGCACTCCACGATCGGCGCGCGCTCGGCCGACGTCATCGCGCACGCGGCGTCGCGGACGAGGAGCCAGTCGGCCGCGCGGGCGTCGAGCTCGTCGACCACGCCCGTCCACACCGCGTCGCCCCGGGGCCCGAGCCGGGCCAGCGCCTGCTCGGCCCTCGCGCGCGCCGAGCCGTGCCACGTCGCGTCGACCGGCAGCTCGCACGTCGACGCCGAGGGCGTGCCGGTGAGCGCGAGGACGGTCGCGCCGCCGACCAACGTGGCTGCCGCGAGCCCACGGCTGCGTCGATCCCGGGCCGCGACGGCGAACGCGGCGGCGAGCTCGTCCATCGCGCAGCGTCGATCGGGCGCGCGCTCGAGTCCCCGCGCGAGCACCCGCTGCAGCGATCGCGACCACCGGCCATCGTCCGCCACCGCGCGCAGCTCGAGCGCCGTGACGGACAGCGCGTACACGTCGGCCGCCACCCCGGGGCGCGCGCCCGCGACGACCTCGGGCGCGAGGTAGCCCCGTGTCCCGCCGCGCGCGGGCTCGATCCCGACGGCCGCGGCGAGCCCGAAGTCGACCCAGCGCGGGTGCCCATCGTCGGCGACCAGGAGGTTCGCGGGCTTCACGTCGCCGTGCACGAGCCCGGCCTGGTGCGCCGCGGCCAGACCCGCGGCCGCCTCCGACAGCCACCGCGCGAGTTGTTCCGCGGTCGGTCGCGTGCGCCGCACGAGCCCGCCGATCTCCGGCCCGTCCACCAGCGCCATCGCGATGAACGCCTCGTCACCGTCCCGGCCGACGTCGTAGACCTGCACGACGTTGGGGTGGGTCAGCCGGGCGAGGGCCCGCGCCTCGCGGAGGATCGCCTCGTGTCGATCGGACTGGGCGCGGTGCAGCACCTTGAGGGCGATGCGCCGCTGCAGCGCGTGATCCCAGGCGACGAACACCGTGCCCATGCCGCCGGCCCCACGGCGCGACAGCACGGTGTACCGGCCGACGCGGACGGTCGCGGGCGTCGATCCGAACAGCCCCGCGGCGACCTGCGCGAACAGATCGCGCTGCACGAGATCGGCGGTCGGTCGCAACGCGGCCACGCGCTCGGCCAGTTCGAGATCGCGGTCGGCCGGCTCCGGGTCGACGGGCGGCGCCACAGGGCGCCATGGTAGCATTCCGGTCGCGATGCCGACCGACGCCGAGCTGCTCGAGGCGTGGCGCGCGGGCGACCGCCGCGCCGGCGAGGCGCTCTTCGGTCGACACTTCGACGCGATCGCTCGGTTCTTCCGCAACCGCCTCGGCGACGACGTCCAAGACCTCGTGCAGCGCACCTTCCTCGACTGTGTCGAGGGCGAGTCGCGCCTCGGCGACGGCGCGAGCGTGCGCGGGTACCTCTTCGGCATCGCCCGGCACCGCCTCGTCGATCACGTGCGGCGCCACCGTGCGCGGGACTTCGATCCCGCGGTGACGTCGATCGCCGATCTCGCGACGTCCCCCAGCGCGGCGGTCGGTCGCCGCGACGATCAGCGCCTGCTGCAGCTGGCGTTGACGCAGCTCCCGGTCGACCTGCAGATCACGCTCGAGCTCGCATACTGGGAGGGCCTGGCCGGCCCCGAGATCGCCCAGGTGCTGGGCATCGGCGCCAACACGGTGCGTGGGCGCCTCGCGCGGGCGCGCGAGGTCCTGCGGTCGTCGCTGGCGGCGCTCGAGGCCGATCCGGCGGCGGTGCAGCGGCTGGAACACCAGGTCGAGGTGCGCAGCCGCGAGTTCGACCAGGTGGACTCCGGTCACGGATGAACGCGTGGCGTTCACCCGCGACGTCGCGTCAGTCATCGAAGCCGTGGGTCAGGTCGTACCGGAGCTGGTAGAGGCCCGAACCGCCCGGCGCGAACGTGAAGCTCTGGGCCAAGGGACCTGCGGTCGAGGGGCCGAGCGCGTCGATCGTGCGCTGGTACTCGTCGTTGTCGCCGTTGAAGCCGTCGTCGTACTCGTAGAACTGGACGACCAGCGGGTCGGCGGACGTGAAGTGCAGCGGGGCATTCAAGATGCCCTCCATCGGCGCCTTGTTGCCGTCGTCGAAGTCGCCGATGAACGTCTCACCGGCCACCTCGGTGCCGCCGATCTCGGCGGAGGCGACCCGCCGCGGCACATCGACTGGAGCCACCGGTCGAGGTGCGCGGCCGTGAGTTCGGCCACGCCGACCATGTCGATCACTCGGCCGTCTCGCGCGCCATCGCGATCATGAACACCACGAACTCCGCGATGCCCACCGTCTTGAAGGTGGTCATCGGCTTCTTCGCCCTCTCGATCGCCTGGGACCTCTACTTGGTCGTCAACGGGGCCGCCAGCACGGCGCAGTGGATCCGCATGGCGATCGGGATCGCCGTGATCGTCGGGCTCGTCCGCGGCAGCGAATCGACCCGGGCCATCGTGCGCGCGCTGTCCGTGCTGGGGATGCTCGGTGGCGCAATCATCCTGCTGCAGATGATCCCCCTGCTCGGCGCAGCGCCGGCGAGCCTCATGATCTTCGGTCTGGCCGCCGCGCTGCTCGCCGTGCTCGGATCGCTCTTCTCGTTCTGGGCGCTCGGTCGCGAGGACGTCGAGATGTGGATGGCGCGGCGATCGTTCGGCGCGAGCTGAGGGGCGGACTCCGCGGCGGTCACGACCCGCCGGCCCGCTTCTTCTCGCGGAGCATGAAGAGGTACAGGCTCTCGACCTTGGCCCGCGCCCACGGCGTCTTGCGCAGGAACTTCAGGCTCGAGGTCACGCTCGGGTCGTCGGTGAAGCAGCGGATGCGGACCTGCTGACCGAGCTCCGCCCAGCCGAAGTGGGCGACGAGCTCGGTGATGATCTGCTCGAGCTTGATCCCGTGCAGCGGGCTCTTCGGGTGGTCCTCGGACATCGCGGGAGGAGGCCGGGACTAGCATGGATCCGGGCGGGGTGACACGCGAGCGCGACGCGGGCATGCTCGGCCGAGAGTCCGATGTCCGCGACCGACGCGCCGGGGATCGACAGCCGCGCCTGCCTCAATTGCGATGCGTCGACGGCCGGCCTGTACTGCCCTCGCTGCGGGCAGCGCACGGACGCCGAGCGCTTCACGGTCAGGAACCTGTGGAAGCAGAACCCGAACGCCGTGCCGCAGGCGGACCACGGGTTGCTGCGGACGCTGCGGGATCTGCTGCTGCGACCCGGATCGATGATCAACGGCTACCTCGACGGCCGACGCGTGCCGTACGTCAACCCGTTCGCGCTGCTGTCGTTGCTCGCGGGGATCAGCGCGTTCGCGTACTCGAGCTGGCCGTTCGAGCTGGTGGTGGCGACCGACGGCATGCCCGCGGAACGAGCCGCACGCTTCGCTGCCTTCAGTCGTCACAGCTTCGAGTTCTATTCGCCGAGCCTGCTGCTCTACCTCCCGCTGACCGCGGGACTCACCGTCGCCTGTTTCGCGGGTGTCGGCCGCGGCTACGCCGAGCACCTGGTGCTCAACGCCTACCTGATGGCCGGCAGCACCCTGCTCATGCTGGCGCTGTTCCCCGCCCTGGTCGTGACCAGCGGTGGTCCTGACTTCGCGCAGACGTGGCGCTACGGCATCCTCGCGCTGCTCGGCTACCAGGGCGTCGCGCTCTACCGTGTGTTCGCCGCGCGCTCGTCGAGGTGGTGGTCGATCGCGCTGCGCACCATCCTCGCGATGGCGCTGTACGTCGTGATGCTCACGGTCATCCCGGTGGCGTTCTTCGAGCTGGTGTACGTCCGGTTGTAGCAGCGCCGTGCCGGCAGGTCTCGCGCGGGCCCTCAGCGCCCGTACCACCGCGCGAACGCAGCGCGGGTCATCGCGGCGCGGCTCGGCGCGTCGAGACCCGACCACGCCGCTGGCGCCGCGCTCGCCCGCTGCAGCACGTCGAACAGCGCGAGGTGCCGCCGCAGGGTCCGCTGCAGTCGATGGGGTTGCATGGGGTCGAACCACCCGAGCGGCCGCACGAGCTGCCGCGGGTTCTTCTTGATCCACATCCACGAGCCGAGCTCGAGCGTGAGCGGGAGGAAGGGTTGGTCCTGCCGCGAGCGTCGCTGCTCGTCGTACAGATGATCCCACACGTCGCCGAGCGCCGTGTACGAGCCGGCCTGCGGCTCGATGCGGTAGACGTGGTTGGGCAGCGTGGCGTCGACGAGGTTCGCGAGCGCGAGGACCTCGGCGAGCTGGGGGATCGGCCGGCGGGTGCGGGCCCACGGGAACCACAGCCGGTCGACCAGCCCGAAGCCCGAGTGCACGTCGACGAGGATCGAGGCGCTCGCGCAGCTGACCCAGCGCCGCACGAACTCGCACAGCGCGAGCGTCTCGGCCTCCATCGGGCCGCCCTTCGGCCCGCGGAACCATGGCAGGCGCGGTGACCACCGGTGGCCGCCGACGAGCGGCGTCGCCACCCCGCCGACGCACGGCGCGTTGCGCATGAGGTCGACCCCGTTGCCGTTCGAGCGGCGCCGCAGCGCGACGCCGACGGGGTTCACCATCGGCAGCAGCGCGATGCGGCAGCGGGTCAGGCCGGCGCGCAACATGCCGTCCCACTGCAGCAGCGAGGCGAGCGTCGTGAGGTACGCGAGGACGACCTGGGTGCCGATCCGCTCGAGGCCGTGCACGCCGCCGACGAGCGCGAACGTGGGCGCCGAGGGATCGCGGGCGCCGATCATCACCGCGAGGATCGGGACGCGCAGGTCCTCGTGCTCGATCTCGGCGAGCTGCTCGACCCAGGCGTCGTCCCCGAGTCGGTCGATGAGCTCGTGGAGTTGGTCCAGTTCCGGGAGATCATGCGGCACGGGCGACCCGCGCGGGCGCGCCGTGATCCAGCATCGCGATCATCCGGCGCTGCACGTCGCGGGCGTACGCGCGCGGCTCCTGTTGCGCGACGATCGGCTCGCCGAACTCGACCCGCACGTGCAGCTCGGCGCGACCGAGGCTGCGGGCGTAGTGCGGCAGGAACCAGTCGCTGCCCACCCACGCGGCGCCACGCCCCTCGTAGCGCAGCACCACCGGGACCACCGGCACGCCGAGGCGCGACGCGATGCCGAAGATGCCGCGGCGCAGCGGGAGCACCGAGTCGCCGTGCGAGGTGGTGCCCTCGGGGAAGACCAGCACCGGCACGCCGGCCTGCAGCGCCGCCATCGCGCGGCGCAGGGCACGGGCGCCATCGTAGGGATCGCCGCGGCGCACCAGCGTCACGCCGAGCGGCGCGAGCGAGCGGCCGAGCACCGGCCAGTCGCCGAGCTCGCGCTTGGCGATCGGCATCGCCGGCAGCAGCGACAGCAGCACCATGGGGTCGAAGTAGCCGACGTGGTTGGCGACGAGCACGACCGGCGCGCGGGGCAGCTCGCCGACGCGCTCGATGTGCAGCCCATGGATCGCGCAGAGGTTCTCCGCCAGCCACGCGGCCCGATCGGCGCAGGCGTGGGGCGTGCGCTCGCCGAGGCGTCCGTCGAGCAGCGCGTCGGAGAGCAAGCTCGAGGAGCGCGAGAGCCGTCGGCTGACGCGGGCGATCGCGGCGATCGCCCGGACCGGCGCCTGCACGAACGCCGCGGGACGGCCGGAGATGAGGCCTGGGACGCTCACGACGCCGCTCCCAAGTGGCCCATGATCTGGTCGATGCCCTGGGTCGTCGGCGTGTGCTCGACCGCGCGGGGCCCGACCAGCCCGAGGCGCTGGTAGCGGCTGCGCAGCGCGTCGAAGCGCGCCGCGTCGATGCACGACAGGATGCGGCGGTCGCCGGGGCCGTAGTAGTCGAGCACCGACGCGACCTCGCGGGCGCCAAGCGTCGCGTGGAGGGCCCGGGCGGCGGCGTTGTCGGGGCTCACGGTGAACCAGCACGCGTCGACCTCGTCGACGATGGCGCGGACGAACCCCCGCAGCAGCAGCGCGACCGCCCGCGAGCCCTGGTGCTCGGGCACGACCGCGAGCGTGGTGCAGTGGGCCTCGCGGCCGCGCGTGAAGCACAGCAGGTAGCCGACCGGCTCGTCGCCGTGGAGCGCCACGAAGCACGTGGGCGCGTACACGTCACAGCACAGTCGCACGTAGTACGGCCCGAGCACGCCGGGCGGCTCGTCGCCGAAGATGCGCCGCTCGAGGCCCATGATGGCCACGAAGTCGTCGCTGCACAGGTTTCGGACCGAGTACTCGGACATGTCTGCCTCCTCCGACGGATCGCTCCGTGGAAGCAGGCTCGCGTAGGAGAGCGACGGGATCATGCCGGCTGCGCGACATGTCGATCACGGGATGGGGGAGGGCGGTCGAGTTCACCGGGGCGTCGCACGGCCGCCGCCTCGGCGCGACGCCGCTCCCCCGCGACAGCCCCTCAACACGGGCAGTAGAACACCTCGAAGCGCGACGTGTGCCCCTGCAGCGCGTCCGTCTCGCTCACCAGGCTGCTCTGGTACAGCAGCTCGTACTGACCGTCGAGATCCGCATCGAACATCGCGAGCGGCCCGGTCGAGTGCGACGTCCGCTCGAAGCCACCGTTGGTGACGAGGTCGACGGCGGTGATCGAGGTGTCGCCGTAGTCGCCGCAGCCCTCGGGCGCCTCGCCGAACTCGAGCTCGACGACGCGCGCGGTGCCGCTGGCGTCGTGCCACTCCCGCACGATCGCGGGGTGCTCGGCTGCGAGGGCGTCCCAGGTCGGCAGCGACTCGCGCTGATCCTCGGAGAGCTCGCGCTCCCATTCGGCGTAGCGCGCCTTGGTGTCGGCGAGCTCGGCGGAGGACTCGAACGCGGCGAGCCGCTGGGCCGTGATCGACGTCGAGGCGTCCGCGAGGTGCAGGAGGTTCGGTGCCGGCAGCTCGGCGTCGCGGGCCCACAACCCGCCCGCGCACGACGTGTCGCTGACGAGCGGCGCCACCAACCACGGACGGTTCGCCTCGGGGTCGAGCGCGGCCCAGACCTTCGCGCGGATCTCCTTGTCCGAGTGGACCTCGCGCTCGAAGGCCTCGTAGGGATCCTCGTCGCCCTGCTCGGGGTCCCACTCCTGCTCCTCGTGGCTGCCGTGGAAGACGTCGAACAGCGACGGGCCGTCGTGCTGCGCGAGGACCGAGAGCTCGCCCAGTCGCGCGGTGCAGACCTTGCCGTCCGGGCCGTAGACGTCGAAGCTGCGGCCGCGCTGCGCCACGTGGGCCGCGGGGAGCTTCGCGACGTCGGCGGCCTTCGCCGCGCGGAACTGGCCCGGGCCGGCGTGCGCGCGGAGGCGACCCTGGCCCCACGCACGGTCGGCCTCGGTGGTGAGCACGAGCCCGGCGTCGTTGACGAAGGCGAAGCGGATGCGGTCGTCGTCGGCGGGCGTGGCCTCGACGATCGGCGCGGGCGTCGTCGGGACCGCGGGCGCCTGCACGACGGGGATCGTCGGCTCGACCGCGATCGCCGGGTCCGTCACCGCCTCCTGCGGCGCGGCGACCTCGACGATCTCCACCACCTCCACGACCTCGGGCTCGACGACCTCGGACTCGAGGGTCAGGGCGTAACCGAGCGGCCCCAGCAACAGGCCCAGACCCACCGTGAACTCGATCCCGCGTCGCATCGGCAGCGTCGACGCGCGATGGACCCGGCGTATTTCGGCCGCGCTCGGCACGGGCGCAGGTCCGCGACCGCGATCGAGTTCACCTCCGCGCCGCATTCTCGCCGCATCGGCGCGACGCCGCCCGCCCTAGGCTCGCGCATGCAACAGCAGTCGTTCGAGAGCTACGTGCGCCACGGCCAGACGCCGTTCTTCCGCCTGCCCGTCGTCGACGAGGGCCGCGCCGGCCGCGAGCGCTACCTCGGCTGCGACGCGGCGCTGATCGGCGTGCCGTACGACGCCGGGACGACCTACCGCTCGGGGGCCCGCCTCGCGCCGTACCACGTGCGCCGCGTCAGCGCGCTGGTGCCCGGCTACCACCCGACCCACCGACTCGACGTGTTCCAGACGCTCGCCGCCGTCGACTGCGGCAACGTCATGGCGCCGCCGTTCAACGCAGGTGCCATGCGCGAGCTGGTCCACGCCGAGGTCGCCGCGGTGCTCGAGGCCGGCTCGACGCCGTTCGTCATCGGCGGCGATCACAGCGTGAGCCTGCCGGTGCTGCGGGCGCTCGCCGAGCGCCACGGGCCCGTCGCGCTGGTCCACATCGACGCGCACTTCGACTGCAGCGCCGCGGAGAACTGGGGCGAGAACTTCCACCACGGCACGCCGGTCCGCAACGCGGTCGAGGAGGGGCTGATCGCGCCCGAGCAGCTGTTCCAGATCGGCCTGCGCGGCCCGTGGGGCGGCGAGTCGGACGCGGCGATGCCCGAGGCCTTCGGGGCGATGCACGTGCTCGCCGACGAACTCGGCACGACCGGCGCCGCCACGGTCGCCAAGCGCATCGTCGAGCGCGTCGGCGATCGCCCCGTGTACCTGTCGATCGACATCGACGCGGTGGATCCCGCGTACGCGCCCGGGACCGGGACGCCGGTGCCCGGCGGGATGACGTCGCGCGAGCTGCTCGGTCTGCTGCGCGGCCTCGCGGGGGTGAAGGTCTGCGGCTGCGATGTGGTCGAGGTGACGCCGATGCTGGATCACGCGGACGTGACGTGTTTGCTGGCGGCGTATGCGTTGTACGAGGGGGTGGCGCTGGCGGCGAT
>LNFM01007557.1_pt1 | contig 39331 bp, 44 predicted proteins | sample 596031 | NCBI WGS metagenome assembly LNFM01 (sample SAMN04254537, study PRJNA301005) | activated carbon metagenome | isolation source: dual media filters at the Ann Arbor, Michigan drinking water treatment plant | place: USA: Ann Arbor | reverse complement strand
GGCAGCCCTTGTGGACGGCGAGGAATGAATGAGGGCGACCCATGGATGGGGAGCTGGGCTCAGTGGCAGCGCAGCCGCAAGGCGTTGTTCCTGGGGCCAACGCCCTCAGACGCGCCATGGGCAACGCTCGCGCGAGTCGACCAGGCCATAAGAAGCACCGAGAACGACCACAAGTGAGAGGCAAAACGGCGCCCCTGCGGGGCGCCGAAGGAACCACTGCACCAGCAGAGCCCGCCTTAGGCGGTCGCGGCCTTCCGGGTGAACGGTTCGCCGGTGACCAGGAAGCGCACGCGGCCGCCCAGCTCGGCGCCGTTGTTCGCCACGCGCTCCAAGTGGCGGGCCACCAGGATCGAGGCGGCGCGCCAGCTGCGGTTGAGCGGGTCCGCCTGGATGGTGCCCGCGGCCTCCAGGACCTCGCCCAGCATGCGGCGGACGGTGACGGCCTGCTCGGTCGCGCGCTCCCCGAGGGCGACGTCACCGCGGGCGATCGCCTGCACGGCGACGGCGAGGGTGTCGACCGCCTGGCTGCTCATGCGCTGGATGAGCTCCTGGATCTCCGGCACCGTCGCCTCGGGGCGCTGGTTCCGGGTGAGCTCCGCCATCGAGACCGCCAGATCGCCCACGCGCTCCAGGGCGATCACCGCGATGAGGCCCACGTGCAGCAGCCGCAGGTCGGCGGCGACCGGGGCCTCCAGCAGCTGGATGTTGAAGATCCTCTGGTCGAGCTCCGCGCACCGCTCATCGACGCGGTCGTCGCCGGCGATCACCGACTCCGCCGCGACGGCGTCGAGGGTCTCCCATGCCGCGACGGCACGCTCCACCTGGTTCAGCACCACGCTGGCCATCTCGACCATTCCGGCGCGGAACGACTCCATCTCGGTCTGGAAGTGCATGCGTACAGCCATGCGGGGATCGTAGGGGACACTCGTCCCCGTTGGAACCGAGCCAGGGTCGGGGAGGTCGCCAGGATCAATCACGCGTGTGGTGTGTTGCAGATCGTCACCGTGACGGCGGCAGCGTCCGGCCGCTCAGGGCGATGGCCGCCTCGGTGGTCGCAAGTAGCGGGCTGCCCTCGCTCACGGCGGTGAACCGCACGCGCCCGTCGCGCCCCTGCAGGCCCCGGAGGGCGGCCCGCAGCCGGGACGGCACCGGACGTCCCGAGGCGCACAGGGCCCGCCACACCATGGCGGTGGTGTTGCCGTCGGCCGCCCGTCCGCCACCGGCGGAGGCATAGCCGCCGTCTCCAGGCGCGGGCCGATGCGACCCACGGGGTTCCGGCCGGGACCCCGGCGGCGGCGAGCGCCTCCAGGGTGATGGCGGTCGCGTCCACCTGATCACGGCTCGCCGCGCGGAGGTCGAATCCCCAGCCGCCCGCGCCGCGGGTGCCGCGCAGCGCGCGGACCGCCGCGGGGGGGACGGGCTCCCCGGCTCCGGCGAGGGCCAGCATCGAGAAGGCCTGGTCGTACGCGGTGGCCCCGTATCGTCCGTCGGCGAACGCCCGCCGGATGCGGGCCAGATAGTCCACCCCGCCGAACCGTCGCGGGTCGGCGCCGGCGGCGAGTGCGGCCAGCGCGACCTTCCCCGAGGACCCCGCCGTGGTCGCGTAGCCGGGCCCGCGCCGCCGCAGGGCCGCGACCCGGGATGCCAGCGCGCCGGGCGGCCGCCCTGAGAGCCGCAGGGCCACGACCGTGTCGGCGAGCTGGCCGGTTGGCATGTCCGCGACCGGGAGGGTGGTGAGCCAGCCCGCCGCGCGCTGCCCGGCCCGGAGATCGGCCGGGCCGGCGCAGGCAGCGGTGCCCACCGCGGGCACGGCGGCCAGCAGCGCCGCCGCGCCCGCGAGGGCGGCCCTCATCGCGCCCGGGTCCGCGACGCCACCACCGTGAACTGCCCGGTGTTGGTCCGGGCGATGCCGGTGGCCTCGGCGTTGCCCGCCCCGTCGGTCGCGCGCGACCACACCCGCCACAGGCCGGGGGTGAGCGGGCGGCGCAGCGGCAGCGTCCAGTTGCCGCCGGCCAGCTTCGCCCGCAGCCACACCCTGGCGGTGCAGGTGCCGGGCGCCGACAGCGTCCCGCCGGCGGTCATGAAGCGGCACTGCGTGCCGACCCGGCGGGCCAGGGCCACATCCACCCTCGCCACGTCGGAGCGGTCGGGGCCGGCGGTCCCGGTGATCCCGCGCACCGATGCCGCGCGCCGGCCGATGCGCGGGAAACCGATGACGGATCCCGGGGCGACCGTGTCGCCGGTCGTCGCCGCGGGCGTCCCCGTGGCCGGGGCGGGCGCCGGTGCCGGCAGCCCGCACACCGAGGCGTCGGTGCCCACCGCGCAGACGGTGCGGGCGGGGCTGCGCACCTCGTTCGCGCGGGTGGCGGAGACGGCCTGGGTGAAGCTCACCCGGCCGGTGGGGCCCGCGGTGGCGGTGCGGCCGGCGTAGACCACCGAGGCGCCGGCGGCGGGGGTCGCGGTGCCGTCGGTGGCGTGGCTGGTGACGGTCACCTCGAACGACTGGCCCGTGGGGACCAGATCGGACGAGACCGCGAGGTCCAGCTCGCGCGCGTTGAAGTCGGTGACGAACGCCCACACCACCCGGTCGCCCGGGGCGACGGTGGTGGCGTCCGCCCCGGTGGCGCCGGCGACATGGTTCACCGTGAAGCGCCACGACGGTGTGAACGACGCCGGCATGGTGTCGCCGCCGATGGTCGTGATGAAGCTGCTCGGGCCGCCGCCGAGGTTGAACAGCTGGAAGCCCAGCGGCAGGCTCGCGGCGGCGGCCGCGCGGGCCAGCTGCCCGGTGGCGCTGGCGGCGGGCACCGTGATCTGGTCGCTGTCGGCCGGGTCCCGGAGGGTCACCGGGGCGCCGTCGAGCTCGACGGCGGTCTCCGGCAGCAGCGTGGCGCCGGAGCCCTCGACCCGCACGGTGGCGGTGGCGGCGAACACGGTCGCCGGGACGGCGCCGCAGGCCAGCAGGGACGCGAGCAGCGTCCGGCGGACGGTGTGATGCATGTGGAGCCTCTCTGTTCCGCGAAGAAGCGATATGTGTTCGCGGCCGGGGCAGGTCTCCTGGCTCCCCGGTCATCGCGCGAAGGTCCACGCCTTCCCAGGACCTCTCGGTCCCAGTGGCCGGCGCCGTGGCGCCATGTGGTTTCGCTCCCGGGTCACAGTGGCGGGTCCGCGCCGGATTCGCACCGGCTTCCCTCTCACGCGCCCCGAGGGGCGACCACCGACCGTCGCAGCAGCCTACCCCTCGCGGGACGGCCGCGTCACCCCCGGAAAACGCTCGTCGCGCGGTACCCTTGCGCGTCGTGTCCACCCTCGCCGCGCCGCGCCGGATCACCGGCACCATCGACCGGATCGGGACGACGCCCGCGCTCACCTGCGTCGCCATCGTGGCGCTCACGGTCTCGGGCTTCGCGCTCGAGCGAATGACGGGCCTCCCGGAGCAGCACCTCCTGGGGCTGTGCTGCTGGGTCTTCCTGATCGGGCTGCTGCGGTACGCGACGAGCGTCGAGCGCATGCAGACCGTGGTGGTCATCGTGGTGGCCACGTTCTTCGAGGTGCTGGGGTCGGTGCTGTGGGGCGTCTACGTCTACCGCCACGGCAACCTGCCCATGTTCGTGCCGCCGGGGCACGGCATGGTCTACCTGTTCGGGCTGCGGCTCACCCAGACGAACCTGATGCGGAACCACCACCGCACGATGGTGCGGATCGCCCTGTTCGGGGCGATCGGCTGGGCGGTGATCGGGCTCACGCTCCTGGACCGCGTGGACGTGGGCGGCGCCTTCGGCGTCGCGGTGCTGAGCTTCTTCCTCATCCGCGGCCGCGTGCCCCACGTCTACGCCGGCGTGTTCTTCTTCGTGGCGTTCCTGGAGCTCTACGGCGTGGCCATGGGCACCTGGGCCTGGGAACCCGAGATCCCCGGCACCGGGATCCCCAACGGCAACCCGCCGTCGGGGATCGCGTCCGGCTATGTCTTCTTCGACATGGCGGCCATCGCCCTCGCCCCCTTCGCGCTGGAGGCGTTCGGGTGGGCGAGGGAGCGGCTCAGGGCGCTAGCGCCGGCCCGGGGGTAGGGCGAGCTTCGCGGCGGCGCGCAGGCAGGCGGTGCGTCGTGCGCCGGCCGTGGGGTGCCGCTTGAGGCAGGCGGTCCGCGCGGCGGCGGCCCTGCGCTTGCGCAGGCATGTGGCCTTCGCCGTGCCCTTCAGCGCGGCGCAGGGGGCCGCGGGAGTCCGTGGCGCAGGGGACGTGGGCGTGGTGGGGGCGGTGGGCCCTTCCGAGGCGGCGATGGTGATGCGGGCCTCGTCGGACCCGTCGAGCACCGCGTCGCCGGTGACGTCGGAGAGCCGCACCAGCAGGTGCTCGCTTCCCTCGGAGGTCCCGTCCGCCGTGACCGGAACCTCGACGCGCTTGGTGATCTCGCCCTCGGCGAAGCGCAGCGTCCCGGAGGCCGCCGTGAAGTCCGCGCCCGCCGTCGCGGTGCCGGCGACTGTGGCGTAGGTGACGGTCGCCGGCCCGGAGGGCGACCCCAGGCGGGCGACCCGCACTGTCGCCGTCGTGCCCTCGGTGGCGAGCACGGAGTCGGAGAGGAAGAACAGCGGCCGTGCGGGCGTGGCGGTGCCCGAGACCGTCGCGGTGCCGGTGATGGCGCCCGTCCCCCCCGCCGCGTCGTCGACGACGTGGATCCACCAGGTGCCGCGCGGGTCGGTGCGGTCGAACGCCCCGAGGGTCGTGCCATTCGGTGCGACGGCGGGTGCGGGCCACGAATCCCCGGGCGTCGGATCGGTGGGCCGGTAGTTCCCGGTCGTGCACGGCCCCGAGCCGAGGGTCGAGGGGGCGGTGTCCGAGAATGTGAGGGCGGCCGACAGGTCGGCCGTTCCGCAGGCGTCTGAGACCAGCGGCACGCTCACGCCCGTCGGCCCCTGCAGCAGGATGTCGAGGTCCTCGGGGTTGGCATGGAAGACGCCGTCCAGGGTGACCGTGAGGTCCCGCATCACGTTGCCGGCGCCCGGGTCCGGGCCGGCGACCTCGATGGGGTGGGCCGACGCGACCCCGGACGTGCCCGACGCGGGCACCACCACGACGCCCGTCCCGGTGGTGATGGTGAGTGACCACCCGGACAGGGAGCCGGCGTCACTGCCCGCGTCGTCCGCGACGTAGAGCTGCCAGACGCCGTTCGGGTCCTCACCGTCGAAGGCCGCGAGCTGGGTCGCGCTGGCGGTGCCGCCCGCTGCGGGCATCGTGTCCCCCGGGGTGGGGTCGGTGGGCCGGTAGGTCCCCGCCGCGCAGCTCGTGACCGCCGGCGCGGCGTCGGCGAACCGCAGGTCGACCGGGCTCCCGAGGTTCGAGCACATGTCCGAGATCAGCATCACGGCTTCGCCCGACGGGCTTCGCAGGAGGATGTCGACGTCGTTCATGTAGCTGTGGATGACGCCGGTCAGCTGGACCTCGAGGTCGGCGATCCGGCCGGTGAGGCCGGACACCGTGATCTCGGACGGGTACGGCGTCGCCGGAGCGCTGTCGGCGACGGTGATGCCGGCGTTGTTGGCGAGCGTGGCCGTGTCCGCGGACGCGGCGGCCGGTATGGCGAGCAGCGCCGTGCACAGCGCGGCGGCGAGGGTGGGGATGCGCATGGCGGGCGCATCGGCCGCGGACGCGCCCGGCTCAAGCCGTGCGCCGGGATGCCCGTGGCGTCAGACGGGCGGGCCCGCCAAGTAGTCGCGGCAGGCGACCTCGTGTTCCTCGTGGGCGACGCCGGCCAGGGTCACCTCCACCGGCCACTCGGGTGCCGTGTGCCCGGCGTCCTCGGGCGGCGCGGTGATGACGGCCTGCCAGCGGGCCACGCTCACCCGCCAGCCCACCTCCTCGAAGTCTCGCTGCAGGTCATGCAACAGGTCGGGCGGGCCGATGATGCGATAACTGGTCGGAAGCGGGGGGACGTCGCGGGTCACGGATGTAGAGTCTGCACGCTCGTGACCGGCCGCGTGTCCATCACCGGGGAGATCGCCCTGCTCTGGCAGGACGTCGACCCCTACGAGGGTGACGTCATCCTCATCACGCTCGACACGGACGAGGTGCTCGCGCTGAACACCTTCGAGCTGCGGGGCGAGGTCGCCCAGCGGTACAAGGACGGCGTGCTCGAGGAGGGCATGCGCATCCGCGTGGATTGCCGCACGGATGTCGCCGAGATCATCAACTTCGACACCGGCGAGACCAACGACGAGGACGTCGCGGTGGTCGTCGATGTCGCGATCCTCCCCGAGGGCCCCGCGTGATGCGGGTCCCGGACCCCCCGCCTATAATCGCCCCGCCGGTATCGCTGGGGCGTAGCCAAGCGGTAAGGCAGCGGGTTTTGGTCCCGCGATCGGGGGTTCGAATCCTCCCGCCCCAACCAGGAACCTCGTTGCCGCCGATCCCCCGGAGCCACACCACATGACGCTGGGTGTCGTCGTTCTCGCCGCCGGCCTGGGGACCCGCATGCGGTCCTCCACGCCGAAGGTGCTCCACCGCCTCGCCGGCCGCCCGCTCGTGGGCTGGGTGCTGGCCTCGCTCGCGGGGGTCGACCCCGCCCACACGGTGGTCGTCATCGGCCACGGGGCCGACGACGTGCGCGCCGTCCTGCCGGACGGCGTGGCGAGCGCCGTCCAGGAGGAGCAGCTCGGTACCGGCCACGCCGCGGCGGTGGGTCTCGCGACCCTCGACCCCGCCTGCGACACCGTCCTGCTGCTGTGCGGCGACACGCCGCTGCTGCGCGCCGAGCTCATCACCGAGCTCGTGTCCATGCACGCCGGCTCGGGCCGCGCGGTGACGATGGTGAGCGCCGACCTGGAGGACGCCGGCTCCTACGGCCGCGTCCTGCGGGACGGCTCCGGCGAGGTGACCGGGGTGGTGGAGTCCCGGGACGCCACCGAGGAGCAGCTGGAGATCCGGGAGATCAACGCCGGTATCTTCGTGTTCGACCGCGCGGCCCTCGACGCCGCCCTCGGGCAGGTGGGCTCCAAGAACGCCCAGGGGGAGATGTACCTCCCGGACGTCCTGCCGCTGGTGGGCGGTCCCATCGGCGCCCTGCGCAGCGCCGACCCCGACGTGGTGGCCGGCGTGAACACCCGCATCGACCTGGCCGCGTGCGAGGCCGCCCTGCAGGCGCGGCTGCGCGAGGAGCTCATGCTCGGCGGGGTCACCATGCCCGACCCGGCCGCGGTCTATGTCGACCACGACGTGACCGTGGGGCAGGACACCGTGCTGCTGCCCGGGGTGCACCTGCGGTCCGGCACCACCGTCGGCGAGGGCTGCACGATCGGACCGGACTGCCTGATCGAGGGCTGCGTGGTGGGCGACGGCGCCAGCATCACCGCCGCCCACGCCTTCAGCAGCGAGATCGGCCCCGGCGCGCAGGTGGGCCCGTTCGCCTACCTGCGTCCCGGCACCCGCATGGCGGCCTCGGCGAAGATCGGCACGTTCGTGGAGACCAAGAACGCCAGGATCGGCGTCAAGGCCAAGGTGCCCCACCTGTCGTACATGGGCGACGTGGACATCGGCGACGGCTCCAACATCGGCGCGGGCAACATCACCGCCAACTACGACGGCTTCCGAAAGCACGCGACGAAGATCGGCGCGCGCGTGAAGACCGGCTCGGACTGCGTGTTCGTGGCGCCCGTGGTGCTGGGCGACGACGTCATGACCGGCGCCGGCTCGATCATCACCGAGGACGTGCCGGACGGCGCGCTGGGCATCGCCCGCGCCCGCCAGGCCGTCATCGAGGGGTTCACCGCGCGAGCGGTGGAGAAGGCAAAAGCGGCCAGCGATTCCGGGGGGCATGGCTCGTGACCAGCAGCAGCATCGACCGTGAGGACAGCAAGCGGCTGATGGTCTTCGCGGGCCGCACCAGCAAGGAGCTGGGCGACCGCATCGCCGACGAGCTGGGCATCGACCTCGGAGAGGTCACGCTCAAGACCTTCGCCAACGGAGAGATCTACGTCCGCTTCGAGGAGAGCATCCGCGGCGCGGACGTCTTCCTCGTGCAGTCCACCTCCAAGCCCGTCAACGACGCGCTCATGGAGCTGCTCATCATGATCGACGCCGCCAAGCTGGCGTCGGCCCACCGCATCAACGCCGTGATCCCCTGGTACGGCTACTCCCGGCAGGACAAGAAGTCCGCGCCGCGCGAGCCCATCACCGCCAAGCTCATCGCCGAGATCCTGCAGGCGGCCGGGGTGGACCGCGTGCTCACCATGGACCTCCACGCGGGCCAGGTGCAGGGCTTCTTCCGGGTCCCCGTGGACCACATGACCGCCATCCCGCTGCTGGTGGAGCACTTCCGCGAGCGGCGCGAGCGCGGGGAGATCGGCGACATCGTGGTGGTCTCGCCCGACGCCGGCCGCGCCAAGCTCGCCAACCACGTGGCCGAGCAGCTCGGCGCCGACCTGGCGGTGCTCACCAAGCAGCGGCCGGAGCACAACGAGGCCGAGGTGACCCTGCTGGTGGGCGACGTGTCCGGCAAGGACGCGATCCTCATCGACGACATGATCGACACGGCCGGCACGCTGGTGGCCGGCGCCGACACCATCAAGCAGGCCGGCGCCCACCGCGTGTTCAGCGCTGCCGTGCACGGGCTGTTCTCGGGTCCGGCGTTCGAGCGCCTGGAGGCGTCGGAGATCGAGGAGGTCGTGGTGACCGACACCATCCCGCTCCCCGAGGGCGCGCCCGCGCACCTCATCAAGGTGATCACCGTCGCCAAGATCCTCGCCGACTCGGTCCACAACGTGTTCTGCGACGAGTCGGTCAGCGAGATCTTCGCCGGTCAGAACCAGCTGTTCTAAGGGGACTGGCAGGCCGGGCACGCGAAGGCGTTCCGGCCCGCCACCACCCAGCGCTCGACCGTGCCGCCGCACCGGCGGCACGCGTCCTGCCGGTAGACGTACGTGCGGTCCGCCCGTCTCATCCGCGACCGCGGGATCCCGAGCTCCTTCGCGTCGGTGGTGATGATGCGCCCGCGCTTCACGCCGTCGCGCAGCATGTCCCGGACGGTGTCCCACAGCTCCAGCGCCTCCGTCCGCGACAGGCTCCGGCCCTCCCGGGAGGGGTGGATGCCGCGCACGAACAGGGACTCCGCCCGGTAGACGTTGCCCACGCCGGCGATCACCGACTGGTCCATGAGCAGCGTCCCGATGGGCGCGCGGCTGCGCAGGACGCGGGCCACGAACCGCTCCGGGTCGGCGTCGGCGCGCAGCGGGTCGGGGCCCAGCCGCGCCAGGAGGCGCTCCAGGCCGCACTCGTCCATGAGCGAACAGGCCGTGGGCCCGGTGAGGTCCACCGCCCCCTCGGGGACCACCATCCGCAAGCGCGTGGTGGGGCGCGGCTCCGGCGGGTCGGCGACGTGCTGGCGGAACTTGCCGAACAGGCCGAGGTGGACGTGCAGCAGATCGCCCGTTCCCCAGCGGTAGAACAGGTGCTTGCCGTGGGCCTCGACGGCGTCCAGCACCTGACCGTCCAGCACCGCGGCGCCGTCGGCGAACCGGCCCTGCGGTGAGCTCACCGCCACCTCCCGGCCGGCCAGCAGCGCCCGGTGGGCGGCGGCGGCGCGGTGGATCGTGTGGCCCTCGGGCACCCCGCGCTACTCCGCCGGGTCCACGACGGCCGTCGTGGTGAGCAGCCGCAGCAGCTTGGCCAGCTCGGCGCGCTGACGCTCGGTGAGCCCCGACAGCAGCCGCGCCTCGAGCTCCAGGTGCGACACCATGGCCCGGTCCTGCAGCTCCCGGCCCTCGGGCGTGAGCGACACCAGCACGCTCCGGCGGTCGCCGGGGTCGGGCCGGCGCGACACCAGCCCGCGCTTCTCGAGCTTGTCGAGGCGGTGCGTGACGGTGCCGCTGCTGATCATCATCGAGTCCCCGAGGGTGCAGGGGTTCATCTCGAAGGGCTCGCCGCCGCGCCGCAGGGTGGCGAGCACGTCGAACTCGTCGGGGGTGAGGCCGAACCGGCGCTGGTTCAGGCGCAGCGCCTCCTCGATCTGACGGGTCACCCGGGACAACCGGCCGATGACCGCCAGGGGCGAGGCGTCGAGGTCGGGCCGCTCACGCGCCCACTGGCCCAGGATCACATCCACGCGGTCGTCGCCCATGCGGGACAGAGTATCTCGACGTCGAGCTTGTCAGGCCCGCCATCCGGAACTACTCTTGATGTCGAGATACATGACGTCAAGAAAGAGAGGGTCGAGATGCACGGACCACCACCCCTGCGGGGGTATCCCGTCGACCACGGCCTGCGGCGGTCGCACCGCGCGGTTCGCGGACAGCGGTCCGGCGGTGCGATCCGGCGGGCGCTGCGCCGGGCCGCGTGCCCTGGGGTCGAGGCGGAGGCCGCCTGTCGGTTATGATGCCGGGCCGGCCGAACCCTGGACACAGAAGGACGACCCACCAGATGGCACACCCCACTCTCGATGCAGTCACCCGTAGCGAGCGCGGCAACGGACCCGCCCGCCGCCTCCGGAAGCAGGGGCTCGTGCCCGGCGTCCTCTACCAGACGCCCGGTGACTCGCTCGCCTTCTCCGTGAACCACCGCGAGCTGCGCAAGGCGCTCCACTCCGGGGGCGGCCTCGGCGTGGTCGAGCTCGCCATCGACGGCGGCACCCGCCAGACCGTCGTCCTGGTCGACCGTCACCTGGACCCGGTGCGCGGCGACTACTGGCACGTCGACTTCCGCCCCGCCGACGCGGCCGCCGTGGCCGAGGCCGTCGAGGCGCAGCAGCAGGCCGAGGCGGATGCCGAGGAGCGGGCCGCCCTGGCCGCCAACGAGCCCACCTTCACCGAGCCCGAGGAGGGCGAGGGCGAGGACGGGGCCGAGGGCACGCCGGAGTCCGAGTAGTCCGCACCCTGATCGCCCGGCCCATGGGGCCGGGCTACGATCGGTTGGAGGTCGGCGTTCACCGTGGCGCGGACCCCTCCACGCCATGAACGCCGACCCGACGCCCATCGAACCGGGGCCGATCCGACTCGTCGTCGGGCTCGGCAACCCCGGGAGCCGCTACGCCGCCACGCGCCACAACGCGGGGCAGATGGTGGTGGAGGAGCTGGCGCTCCGTCTCGGCATCTCCCGCTTCTCGGAGAAGTTCGCCGGACGCTGGGCCGAGACGCGCGGGCCCGGTGGTCCGGTGGCGCTCCTCATCCCCACCACCTTCATGAACGAGTCGGGCCGGTCGGTCGGCCCCGCGGCGGGATCGCTGCGCATCGCGCCCGAGCAGGTCCTGGTGGTGCATGACGAGATCGACCTGCCGTTCGGGACGGTTCGCGGCAAGCGCGGCGGTGGCCACGGCGGCCACAACGGCCTGCGGTCGATCGACCAGGGACTCGGCTCGCGCGCGTACGCGAGGGTGCGGATCGGCGTCGGCCGCCCCGGCCCCGACTTCCGCGGTGACGAGGCCGCGTGGGTCCTTTCCGCGTTCGGGGAGCCGAAGGACGAGGTCGTGACGATGCTCGAGGCCGGCCTGCGAATGGTGGAGACCGCGCTCGAGGAGGGCATCGACGCGGCGATCGCCCGCCATCACGCCGCCGCGCCCGGCGCGCGTGCCCAGGCGCGGGCCGAACGGCGGGCCGCCGCGACGGAGCCCGACACCAGCGAGGAGACACCCGATGGCGCGTAGCGGAGCCGTGACCTCTGCCCTCGACGCCCTGGTGCTGGGCCCCACGGCGCTCGCCGCCGCGGCCGAGCTGCTGGGCGCGGGGGAGACGGCCGGCCGGGTGACCCTCGCGCGGCCCGGATGGGCGCTGGCCCTAGCCGCGCTGGCCCGGGTGTCCGACCGGCCCCTGCTGGCCGTGTGCGCCGAGGACGACGAGGCCCGCGATCTGGCGAACGACCTGGAGGCCCTGCTGGGCCGTGCGGCGGTGGCTCTTTACCCCTCCCGCGGCGTGCCGCTGGGCGGCGCGGTGGGTGCCTCACCGCATCTGGTGGGTCAACGGGCCAGGGCCACGGCCACCGCCGGCCGCCCCGGGAGCGTGGTGGTGACCGGCGCCCCGGCCCTCGCCGAGCTGGTGGCGCCGGTGGCCGAGTGGCCGGAGCCGCTGAAGGTCGCCACCGGCGAGCGCGTGGACATGGACGACCTGCTCGCCCGGCTCGTCGCCCTGGGCTACGACCGCACCGACCAGGTGGAGGAGCGCGGCGAGGTGGCCGTGCGCGGCGGGCTCATGGACGTCTACCCGTCGACGGCCGACATGCCGGTGCGCATCGAGCTGTTCGGCGACGAGGTCGAGAGCATCCGCGCGTTCTCGCCGTTCACGCAGCGCACCATCCGGCCGCTGGAGCGGATCATGGTGTGGCCGGCCGCCGAGCCCGGCTCGGACACCCCCGGCGCGCCGCTGGAGGATGGCCGGTTCGCGGGCGCCGCCGTGGTGCGGCTGGGCCCGGCACAGTTCCCGGGCGCGCTGCGCGCCGCGCGCGAGCGCTTCGAGGACGAGGCCGCGTCCGGCGCGCTGGCCGAGGCCGAGGACGTGACCGGCGCGCTCGACGTGGCGACCGCCCTCGATCTGGTGCCGCCCGCCGGCGGCGGGGGCGCGGCCTTCGACGCGGTGGAGGCCAAGTTCGCGACCCGCGGGCAGAAGGAGGCCGAGGCCGAGCTGGCCCGCCTGGCCAGGAACGGCCACCGCGTGATCGTGGCGTTCGGCCGCCGGGGCGACATGGAGCGCGCCGCCCTGCGCATGGAGCGCATCCGCCCGGTGATGATCGGCGCGGGTGAGCTGCCGGAGCCCGGTGAGGTGGCGTTCGCCCCCATGCCGCTGCGCGACGGCGTGCTCTCGCAGGCGCTGAGCCTGGCCCTCATCCCCGAGGGCGCGATCCTGCGCCGGCGCCGCCCGGCCACCGAGCGCGGCCCGGTGGTGGGCAAGCGCCTGGCCAGCTTCATGGACCTGCGCGTGGGCGACCACGTGGTCCACGAGGACCACGGCGTGGGGCGCCTCACCGGGTTCGAGACGCGCACGGTCGCCAACGTGACCCGCGACTACCTGGCCCTGGCGTTCGCCGGCAGCGACCGCCTGTACGTCCCGCACGACCAGCTCGACAAGGTCACCCGCTACGTCGGCGCCGACGGCAGCCCGCCGGCGCTGTCCAAGCTGGGCGGCAAGGCCTGGGACAAGATGAAGGCCCGCGCCCGGGCCGCGGTGCGCGAGATGGCCGGCGAGCTGATCGCCCTCTACGAGGCGCGCCAGCGCGTGGAGGGCCACGCCTTCCCCGCCAGCGAGGAGTGGATGGCGGAGCTGGAGCGCCGGTTCGCCCACCAGGAGACCCCCGACCAGCAGCGCGCGATCGACGCGGTGTACGACGACATGGAGCGGGCCCGGCCGATGGACCGCCTCATCTGCGGCGACGTGGGCTTCGGCAAGACCGAGATCGCCATGCGCGCCGCGTTCAAGGCGGCGGTGGGCGGCAAGCAGGTGATGGTGCTGGTGCCCACGACCATCCTGGCCCAGCAGCACCAGGCCACCTTCAAGGAGCGCTTCGCGGACCTGCCGGTGACCGTGGACATGGTCAACCGGTTCCGCAGCGCGGCCGAGGTGCGCGAGGTGCTGGCGCGGTTCGCCGAGGGCAAGCTCGACGTGCTGGTGGGCACCCACCGGCTGCTGTCGATGGACGTGCGCCCGAAGGACCTGGGCCTGGTGATCGTGGACGAGGAGCAGCGCTTCGGCGTGGCCCAGAAGGAGTCGCTGCGCCAGCTTCGCGTGCGGGTGGACGTGCTGGCCATGAGCGCCACCCCGATCCCGCGCACCCTGCAGATCTCCATGTCGGGCCTGCGCGACATCAGCGTGATCGAGACGCCGCCGCGCGGCCGCCGGCCCATCGCCACCCATGTGGGCGAGTACCAGGAGCACGTGGTGCAGGAGGCCCTGCGCCGCGAGCACGAACGCGGCGGGCAGTCGTTCTACCTGCACAACCGGGTGGAGACGATCCAGCAGGCCGCCGAGCGCGTGCGCGCGCTGGTGCCCGACCTGCGGGTCGTGGTGGCGCACGGGCAGATGCCCGAGCACCAGCTCGAGGACGTGATGATGGGCTTCATCCGCGGGGACGGCGATGTCCTGGTCGCGACGAGCATCATCGAGAGCGGCATCGACATCCCCCAGGCCAACACGCTCATCGTGGAGCGGGCCGACGCCCTGGGCCTGTCGCAGCTCTACCAGATCCGCGGACGGGTGGGCCGCAGCAGCGTGACCGCCCACGCGTATCTGCTCTACCCCGACGAGGCCGCGCTCACCCGCGACGCCGCGGCCCGGCTGCGGGCGCTGGCGGACTACACCGAGCTGGGCTCCGGCCTGCGCATCGCCATGCGCGACCTGGAGATCCGCGGCGCGGGCAACCTGCTGGGCGACGAGCAGACCGGCCACGTCGCCGCGGTGGGTTTCGAGCTCTACGTGGAGATGCTCCAGGAGGCCGTGGCGCTGGGGCAGGGGCTCCTGGTGCCCGAGCGCGAGGTGCGGGTGGACATCCCCATCTCGGCCTACATCCCCACCGACTACGTGCCGTTCGAGGCCGCCAAGATCGAGCTGCACCGGCGGATCTCGCTGGCCTCGGACCTGGAGTCGGTGGCGACGCTGCGGGACGAGATCAGCGACCGGTTCGGTCCTCCCCCGCCCGGCGTGGAGGCGCTGCTGGGCGTCCAGGAGCTGCGGGTCCGGATGCGCGAGGCCGGCGCGGCCCAGGTGGCGGTGCGGGGCGGCCGGGTGGTGCTCGCCCCGGTGAGCCTCACCAGCCAGGCCCTGAAGGACCTGCGGGAGCGAGCCCACCGCGCGCTCTACGACTCGCGCGCGCAGACCGTTTCGGTCCCCGCGCCGTCCGCGCCCTCGGAGCGGGTGGAGGCGGCGAACGAACTGCTGCGCGTGCTCGCCGGCCTGGCCGCCCCGGCGGCCACCGCGTGAGGCGCCGTTGGTCCGTCACACCGGGGTTGCCGGGAACGCCGGAACCCCGTGCTAGCATCCCGCCCGCCGTGGGATCCGGAGCTCGCTCACATCGCCCCCGAACGCGTTTCGTAGCGGGCATCGCCATCCTCCTGGCCGGGGCCACCCTGGGCCTGAGCGCCTGCGGCAGTGACGACGGCGCCAACCTCCCGGACGGCGTGGTCGCCCGCGTGGGTGACTCCGACATCACCCAGACCCAGCTCGACCGTCTGCTCGAGCAGGCCGAGGCGGGCCAGCAGGGCACGGCGTTCCCGAAGAAGGGCACTCCGGAGTACACGGACTACGAGCGCCAGGGCCTGCAGCAGCTCATCTCGCAGCGGATCATCGAGTTCGAGGCGAAGAAGTGCGGCAAGCCGTGCGTCGTTCCGAACGCCGACGTCGAGAAGCAGCTCGACACGCTCAAGGAGCAGCAGAGCGGCGGGGACGACAAGAAGTTCGCCACGTTCCTGAAGGACCGCAAGTTCACGCTCGCCGAGGCCCGCCGGGTCGTCCGCATCACGCTCGCCCAGACCAAGGTCGAGAACAACGTGACCCGCGGCATCCGCTTCACCCCGGCCGATGCGAAGAAGTACTACGACTCGAACCGCACCGAGTTCCGCCGCCAGGAAGAGCGCACCGCCTCCCACATCCTGGTCGCGACCGAGGCGGAGGCCACCGCGCTGCGTGCCGAGGCGACGCCCGCGAACTTCGCGGCGCTGGCCAGGGCGAACTCCACCGACACGGGCACCAAGACCAACGGCGGTGACCTGGGCCTCATCCAGAAGGGCCAGCTGGTCCCGGAGTTCGAGAAGGTCGCCTTCGCCCTCAAGCAGGGGCAGATCTCCGAGCCGGTGAAGACCCAGTTCGGGTGGCACCTCATCTTCGTCACCAAGGTCACCCCGGCCCGCACGATCCCGTTCGCCGAGGCCCGCGCGGACATCATCAAGCAGCAGCTCGCGGCGAAGCGCCAGGCCGAGCTCCAGAAGTGGGGCGAGACCACCCTGAAGTCGTGGGAGGACCGGACGGTCTACGCCAACGACGACCTGAAGCCGCAGACCAGCACCGAGGGCTCCACCACCGCCCCGTGACGCTGGTCGTGGGGCTGGGGCCCGGGGATCCGGACGCCGTCCCCGCCGCGGCGCTCGCCGCGATCGCACCGCCCGCGCACGTGTTCGCGCCGCCGCTGGCCGACGCACTGCTGGCGGCGCTCGTCCCCGTGGTGCCGGAGCCGCTCACGGACCCGTCCGGGCTGCCGCCCGATGCGGTGGTGGTGGCGCCCGACACGGAGGCCCACGCGCTGGCGTGCGCGCTGCCGGCCGCCGAGACCGTGCCGTCCCGGGCGTCGCTGCGGAACCGCGCCATCGGCGCCCAGGTGGCCCGGCTGGCCGAGGTGGGGCTGCGGCTGCGGCGCGACTGCCCGTGGGACCGCGAGCAGGACGCGTCCACGATCGTCCCGCACACCATCGAGGAGGCCTTCGAGGTGGCCGACGCGGTGGCGTCGGGGGACCCCGCCAAGCAGGCCGACGAGATCGGTGACCTGCTGTTCCAGGCGGTGTTCCTGGCACAGCTGCTGGAGGAGTCCGGCGACGCCGACCTGGGCAGCGTCGCCTCCGGCCAGGCCGACAAGCTGATCAGCCGGCACCCCCACGTCTACCGCGACGCGGTCGCCCGGGACGCGGGCCGCGTGCTGGATCTGTGGGAGCGCCGCAAGCGCGAAGAACGGGCCGACCAGGGGATCTTCCACGACCTTCCCGCGGGGTTGCCGGCCCTGGCGTACGCGACGAAGGCCCAGAAGCGGGCCGCGTCGGTGGGCTTCGTCTTCGGCAGCGTCGACGACGCGCTGGACCAGCTGCGCGAGGAGGTCGCCGAGCTGACCGCCGACCCGGTGGCCGACGAGCTGGGCGACGTGCTGTTCGCCGCGGTGGCGGTGGCGCGGTGGATCGGCGCCGACCCCGAGTTGGCGCTGCGCGCGACCGCGCTGCGGTTCCGCGGACGGGTGGAGCGCGGTGCGGCGCTGGCCGCCGAGGCGGGGGAGCGGTTCGAGGAGCTGCCGCCGGAGCGCCAGCTGGAGTGGTACGTGCGGGGCCGCCTGTCGGGGTGATCCCGCCGCGGGGCGAAAGAGCCCCCGCCGGAGGCCGATACAGAGCATCGTGGAACGGACTCCGCAGCGCCCCCCGGGTGGTACGCCGGGGCGTGGCGCCACCGACGTGCGCGAACTGCTCGTGCTTTGCGCGGACCGCTGACGTCCGTGAGCGGCTACCTCCAGGTGCTGCTGGACGGCGAGGTGGGTGAGCTGGGCGCCGGGCAGGCGCGGGTGGCGGCGATCGCGGCCCGCAACGCCGAGCGTATGGAGCGTCTGGTGGACGACCTCATCGTGGTCGCCCAGCTGCACGCGGGCGCGCCGGCCGACGAGGCGGTGGACATGGCCGCCCTGCTGCGCGAGCGCGTGCGGGACGCCGCGCCGGCCGCGGAAGGCAAGGGCGTGCGCCTGGGGGCGGGCACCGAGCCGTGTCCGGCGGTGTGCGGGGACCCCCTGTCGCTGGGGCAGGCGGTGGACTACCTGCTGGAGCACGCCATCGGGTTCTCGATGCCCGGGGGCACGGTGGAGGCCCTGGCGTGCGCGGTGGACGGCACGGTGGTGGTAGAGGTGCGCGACGAGGGCCTCCCGGTGGAACCCGGCGAGGTGGGGGAGCTGTTCGCCGGGCGGTCCGCACCGGCGGCGGCGGGGCCGCGCGCCATGCTCGGATCGCGGCTGGGCCTCTACCTGGTGCGGCTGGTCGCCGAGGCCCACGGCGGGCGGGCCGAGGCGGAATGCGGGGCCGATGGCAGCACCCGGCTGCGGATGGTGCTGCCCGCGCGGGCGTCCGCGGAGGTGGGCAGACTGTCGGCATGACGGTCTCCCCTCAGCACGATCCCACCGCCGTTGGCGGGCGCCGCACGATCGCCGCCCTGATCGACCTGGCCGTCTACTTCGTGCTCGGCTGGCTGGTGTTCGCGGCCATGTCGACGAGCTACGGCAGCGAGTCGTACGAGAGCTGCACGGACTTCGAGGACCGCGTCGGCGGCGTTCAGCTGTGCGTGGGGTTCAACTCCGACATCCACGTGGTCGAGGGCACCAGGGCGTTCGTCTACCTGGCGATCACCATCCTCATCTGGCTGGCGTACCACGGGCTGGTGCAGGGGCTGGTGGGCGCCACGCCGGGCAAGCTCGTCACGGGCCTGCGGGTGGTGAACGCCGCCGGAGCGCCGGCCGGGATCCCGCGGAACCTGCTGCGCAGCTCGACGCTCGCGGTTGGATGGCTCGCGTTCGGCGTCGGCTTCTTCATCGCCGCGCTGGTCGGCGCGATCCTGATCCTCGGTGGCCGGGACCACCAGCGCGTCGGCGACCGGCTCGCGAAGACCTACGTCGTGCGGACCCGCGACGTGGGACGCCCACCGTCGCAGGCGTCGCTGCTCGCGGCCGCGGCGATGTCCACGGGCACGCCCCCGCCCCCGCCTCCGGTCCCGCAGACCGACCGCTGACGACCGGCCCGGGCTGCCGCCGGTAGACTCACCGGCGTCCGTCGCCGAGCCCCGGGGGGCCCATGTCGCAGATCGTCGCCGTTCACGCCCGTCAGATCCTCGACTCCCGGGGGCAGCCCACGGTCGAGGTCGAGGTCACGCTCGCAAGCGGGGCCATGGGCCGCGCCGCCGTCCCGTCGGGGGCGAGCACCGGCGCGTTCGAGGCGGTCGAGCTCCGCGACGGTGAGTCCGGGGTCTACAACGGCAAGGGCGTCCAGAAGGCGGTCGCCAACGTGGACGACGAGCTCGCCGGCGTGCTGGTGGGCCTGGAGGGCTCCGACCAGGCGGTCGTGGACCGCACGATGATCGAGCTGGACGGCACCCCCAACAAGGGGCGCCTCGGCGCGAACGCCATCCTCGGCTGCTCGCTCGCTGTGGCCCAGGCCGCCGCGGCCGAGGCCGGCCTGCCGCTGTACCGCTACCTGGGCGGCACGCGGGCGCATCGCCTGCCGGTGCCGCTCATGAACATCCTCAACGGCGGCGCGCACGCCGACAACTCCGTGGACCTCCAGGAGTTCATGGTCGCGCCGGTCGGCGCCCGCAACTTCGCCGAGGCCCTGCGGATGGGCGCCGAGGTGTACCAGGCGCTGAAGGCCGTCCTGAAGGGCCGGGGCCTCGCCACCGGCGTGGGCGACGAGGGCGGCTTCGCCCCGAACCTGGACAGCAACATGCAGGCCCTCGAGGTGATCATGGAGGCGATCGAGCGCACCGGGTACACGCCCGGCGAGCAGATCGCCCTGGCGCTCGACCCCGCCACCACCGAGCTCTACAAGGACGGCGCGTACCACCTGGAGGGCGAGGGCCGCGTCCTCACCTCGGAGCAGATGGCCGACTACTGGGTGGAGCTGTGCGACAGGTTCCCGATCGTGTCGATCGAGGACGGCATGGCCGAGGAGGACTGGGCCGGCTGGGAGCTGCTCACCCAGCGGCTCGGCGACCGCGTGCAGCTGGTGGGCGACGACCTGTTCGTCACCAACGTGCAGCGCCTGAAGACCGGCATCGAGCGCAAGGCCGGCAACGCCATCCTCATCAAGCTCAACCAGATCGGCACGCTGTCGGAGACCCTCGCGGCCATGGACATGGCGGCCCGCGCGGGCTTCGCGTCGATGGTGTCCCACCGCTCCGGCGAGACCGAGGACGTGTTCATCGCGGACCTGGCGGTCGCCACCGGGTGCGGCCAGATCAAGACCGGCGCGCCGTCCCGCAGCGAGCGGGTGGCCAAGTACAACCAGCTGCTGCGGATCGAGGAGCGCCTCGGGCCGGCGGCCAGCTACCCCGGCGCAGGGGCATTCCGGGTCTCCTGATCCTGTCCGGGGGTGTCGCCACGTCCGGGCGCGGAGCGGTTCCACCGCCCGCCGGCGTGAGCGGCGCCCCCGGTCGCGGGACGACCCGCGGGGCAGGAGCCCGGGCTCCGATCGCGTACCGGTCAGGGAACGGGCCCACGGGTGGGCCCCGACCCCTGGAGTCCCCCCACGCGATCTCCGCGCACCATCGTCCTCGCGGGAGTGCTGACCGCGGTCTGCATCGGGTACATCGGCCCGGTGAACGGCTACATCTCGCAGCGGTCGGAGCTGGCGAGCGAGCGGGAGGGCCTGGCGCGCCTGGAGGCGCGGCGCGACGCCCTCGCGGTGCAGTTGCGCGCGCTGGAGCGGAACGACGTGCTGGAGGCCCGTGCCCGCCAGCTGGGACTGCTGAAGCCCGGGGAGCGCGGGTTCGTGCTCAAGCGGTCGGAGCTGGAGCCGCCGCCCCCGCCACCGGAGCGCGCCGATGACGGCATCTGGGGCTGGCTCACCTCCAAGTTCTGACCCGCCGGTGGGCCACGGGACCGACTCCTCGGCCATCGCCGCCCTGCTCGGCCGTGACCCCTTCACCAGCCACCGCGTCGCGGTGCGCTGTCCGCACGGCGGGCCGGCGGTGCTGGAGAACGACCCGGTGGATCTGCGCGGACGGCCGTTCCCGACCCGTTTCTGGCTGTCCTGCCGCGCCATGGGCGAGGCGGTGAGCCGCCTGGAGGCCGCCGGAGGGGTCAAGCGCCTGGAGGCCGATGCGTCGATGCGGGATGCGCTGCTGGCCGCGAACGCCCGCCACGGCGAGCTGCACGGCGGCAGGAACATCGGCGGGGTACGGAATCCCGAGACGGTCAAGTGCCTGCACGCCCACCTGGCGTTCGGCCTGGCGACCGGCGGCAACCCGGTCTCGGACTGGATCCTGCGCGAGTCCGGCGCGAGCTGGCCGGAGGTGTGCTGCGTGCCGGAGGAGCCCGGCGCGGATGCCTGAGGCGACACCGCACATGGCGGGGAGCCGCCCATGACCGACACGCCCGGCCGGATCCCGCCGCGGGACGACGACGACCTGCCCCCCATCTCGAGCTTCCGGGAGATCCCCGGGATCCCGGACCTGCGCGACGACCCGGAGTTCACGCCGCGTCCCCGCCCGCCCCGCCCGCCGCAGCAAACCCCCAAGAAGGTCACCCTCGCCCTGGCGGTGCTGATGGCCCTGCTGGCCATGCTGGTGGGCGTGGCCCTGGGCTACACCGCCCGCGGCGGCGGGGAGGCCCCGCCGCTGGAGACCATCGAACGGGACGTCCCGGTGGTGACCGTCACCCCGGGGGAGTAGCCCCCGGGGCGGGCGCCGTCCATACCGCGGCCAGCACCGGGTCGGTGGTCTCGCCGCGCTCGATGAGCGCATGGATCTCGGGCAGCGCCTCGCGCCGCAGGTAGACGTGGCGCTGACCCACGCTCGGCTTCTCGCCGAGCAGTCCGGCGCGCAGGAGGGCCTCGCCCACCTCGAGGGCGTCGTGCCGCTGATCGGCCGGGGCGCCGCGGTACATGTGGTCGAACGCGGTGTGGTAGCCGGTGCCCACCTTGCCCATCCGCAGCAGCCGCTGGAGCACGCGCCGGGCGTGCCGCCGGCGGGGGCACGGGTCGTCGTCGATGCCGTACCCGGGCCGGGGCGCCTCCTCCTCCCGCGGCTCGCCCTCAAGTCCCCAGTTGCGCAGGTTCACCACGAGCTCGGGCCCCATGCCGGGGCCCTCGACCGGCTGACCGCGGGCGGCCAGGGCGATGGCGACCTCGACCGGGTGGGCATCGACCGCCGCGGCGAGCGCCACCAGCCCGGTGCCCCGCCCCGGCCGGGCGGGGGGCAGCTCCACCTCCGGCGGATCGCCGATGACCTCCGGCGGCAGGGTGGCCGTCGCAACGCGCGCGGCGTCGGGGTTGCGCTCCGCCAGCGCCAGGGGCGCGAGGTCGTCATCGGCGCCCGGCACCTCGAGGCAGGTCCAGCCCTCCCAGTCCAGGATGCGGATGCCCTTCGCATCGGCGCCGGCATCCACCGCGGCGGCGATGCACCGCACCAGGACCCCGGCCGGTCCCCGGGGGCCGAACGCCGTGCTGGCGGATGCGCTCACCGGCAGCACCCACACCGGGGCGCCCTCGGCGCCGCGGCCGGTCCAGACCCACAGCGTGTAGGTGCGACCGTGGGTCTCGCGGGCCGATGCGGCCAGGGTCTGCCGCACCGCCTCGTCGGCGTCGCCGCGCTGCCAGGCCACCAGCCCCCGCGCGACCTCGGCGGGGTCGCGCGCCAGATCCGAGAAGGTGACATCCCGCGCCATGGACCCAACCGTAGCGGGGCCCGGGCGGTTCACCGCGTGGAGAGGGCCCCCACGCGCGGCGGGTCGCCCACCACCTCGACGCCCTCCAGGCGCAGCAGCCGGGCCTTCAGGGGCACGCCGCCGCCATAGCTCCCGAGCCGTCCGTCCGAGCGCACCACCCGGTGACACGGCACCACGACCGGCAGCGGGTTGGTGGCGCAGGCGGTGCCGGCGGCCCGCACCGCGAGCGGCCGGCCCGCGCGGGCGGCGAGCTCCGCGTAGCTCACCACCTCGCCGTACGGCACCCGCGCCAGCGCCTCCAGCGCCTCGCGGCGGAAGCCGCCGCGCACCAGCGCCCAGTCCAGCGGCACGTCCAGGTCCCGTCGGGTGCCGGCCAGGTACTCCAGCAGGACCGCGGCGTGGTCGGCCACCCCGGCCGGGTCCTCCACCGGCGTGCCGGCCTCGCGCAGCTGCTCGACGACGTCGCGGCGGTCGTCGCCGGGCAGCGCCACGAGCACCAGCCCGCGCGTCGAGGCGGCAACCACGAACGTGCCGGCGTCGGTGGGCAGGCCGGTCCAGGCGATGACGCTCATCGAGCCTCCAGTGCGGTGTTCCAGAGATGGACGGCGCCGTAGGCGCGCCAGGGCGCCCACGGCGCGGCGCGGCGACGCACGGCGGCGGCATCGCCGCCGAGCACGCGCCGGATGACCAGGTCCCCGGCGGGGAACGCGTCCGGGTCGCGCAGCCCGCGCATGGCGATGTAGTCGGCCGTCCACGGGCCGATGCCCGGGATGCGCAGCAGCCCCTCGCGCGCGGCCTCGGGGTCGGCCGCCGGGCCCAGGTCGAGATCGCCCGCCGCGACGGCGCCGGCGAGGGCGCGCACCGCGCGCCGCCGGCCCGCCGGCATCGCCAGCGCCGCGTCGGGCGCATCCGCGATCGCATCCGGGGTGGGGAACAGCGTGGTGAGCGCGCCGCGGGCGTCCGGCAGCGGCTCGCCCAGCAGGGCGGCCAGCCGGGCCGCCGCGGTGGTGGCCGCGGCCACCGAGACCTGCTGGCCCAGCACCGCGCGCACCGCGAGCTCGAACGGATCCCATGCGCCGGGGACGCGCAGCCCGGGGTGGGCGGAGACGGACGCCGCGACCGCGGGGTCGGCGGCCAGCACCGCCTCCACCGCCATGGGGTCGGCGTCGAGGTCGGCCAGCCGCCGCGCTCGCGCGGCGGCCTCGGCGACGGTCCCCACGCCCGCGCCGCGGATGGTGAGCAGCGCGCGCGGATGGTCGGGATCCGGGCGCAGCTCGATGATCGCCGGCCGCCCGCCCAGACGCGCCGTCCGCGCATAGGCGCCGCCGGTGACCGTCTCCACGCCGGGGATGGCGCGGGCGGCGAGGAAGGCGAGCAGGTGGGCCCAGTCGAGCGGCGGGCGGTACGCCAGGCGCAGCACCAGCGCCGCGTCGGCGGGGGCGGTGCGGCGGCGGCGCAGCTGGGTGGGGGTGACGCCGAAGCCGGCCCGGATCTCATCGTTGAAGCGCCGGATGCTGCGGTACCCGGCCTCGGCCGCGACCCGCGCCATCGGCAGGTCGGTCTGGTCGATGAGCATGCGGGCCAGGCCCGCGCGGCGGGTGCGCGCGAGCTCCGCCGGGCCGGCGCCGAGGTGATCGGCCAGGATGCGGCGCAGCTGGCGTTCCGAGACGTGCAGCTCGGCGGCGAGGCCCGCGACGGGGTTGCGGTCGAGGTAGCCCGCCTCGATCAGGCGCAGCGCCCTGCGGGTGACGGCCGGGTGCTCGGCGGCGGCCGAGGGCGGCGGGGCGGTCTCGGGGCGGCACCGCCGGCAGGCCCGCAGCCCGGCGCGCTCGGCGGCGGCGGCCGACGGCAGGAACCGCACGTGCTCGCGCTTCGGCAGCCGGGCCGGGCACACCGGCCGGCAGTAGATGCCGGTGGTGAGCACGCCCGTCACGAAGCGCCCGTCGAAGCGCGGGTCGCGGCTGGCGAGGGCCCGGTAACAGGCGTCGAAGTCCAGGGTCATCGCGTTCAGCGTAACCCCGCGGGCGGCCATGGGCTGGCCGTCAGCGGACACCGCAGCGACGCGCGCGGACTGGCCGAAGGTCGGTGGGCCGACGGCCGGCCGGCGGCTAGCGTCCCGCCCGCCGCGTGACCGTGCCCCACGTTCCCGAGGAGTCCCATGCACACCCGGCCCCGTTCCATGTGCGCCCGCCTTCGGGCGGTCACCCTGTCCCTGCTGCTCGTGGCGGTCGCGGCGATGGGCGCCGCGCCCCAGCGCGCGCCCGCGATCGCCGGGGGCGCGCTGGCGAACCAGGCGGAGTGGCCCTTCATGGTGGCGCTGCTCAACCGCGCGCAGCCGGACGCGGTGCAGGCCCAGTTCTGCGGCGGGACGATGGTGCGCTCCGACTGGGTGCTCACCGCCGCGCACTGCGTCACCGGGGACGACGGCCGGCTGACGCCGCTCGAGGAGATCGACGTGGCCGTGGGCATCGCCGACCTCACCACCGTTGGGCCCGAGGACCGGATCGCGGTGGACCGGGTGCACGTGTACCCGCGGTGGCGCCCAAACGCCACCGGTGACCGCGCCTTCGCCTACGACCTGGCGGTGCTCCACCTCGTGCGGCCCGCGGGGACGCCGGTGGCGCTGCCGCTCGCGCAGCTCCCCGACGCCTACCGCCCGTCCGAGGCGCGGGTGGCCGGATGGGGACGGGAGGCCACCGACACGTACCCCTCGCAGCTCAAGACCGCCCGCATCTCGGTGTCGACGCCCACGACCTGCCGCGGGGTGTTCAACGTCCATGGCGTGATCTGCGGGACGCTCCCGGCCAGCGGCGAGGCGTCGACCTGCGACGGGGACTCCGGCGGTCCGCTGGTGGACACCTCCGAGGACGTGCCGCGGCTCATCGGGGTGGTGAACTTCGGCCTGGACGGCGTGTGCGAGCGCGGCGCGACCGGGGCGTTCGCCGACGTCGGCACGTTCCGGACCTGGGTGGCCTACATCACCCGCGCACAGGGCCGCACCGACCTGTCGCTCCCGGAGGTGTCGTCCGTGCGGGCGCGGGACCTGGGTTCGCGCATCCGCGTGCTGGTCACCTGGTGCCAGGACGGCGCCCGGGGCCGGCCGATGCGCGCCGACATGTTCCTGGCCCGCGCGGGTGACGGGACGATCGTGCGGCGTCAGACCGTGCGGGGCGCGGCCACCGACCGCTGCATGACCGCGACGTTCTTCGCGGACGACACCTTCCCCAACGGCCCGTACCTGGTGGTGGGCAAGGTCATCGACGTGCGGTCCGGCATGAGCTTCCGCGCGCCGGCCGTGCGGTTGCGCATCCGCTGAGCGGGCGTCGGGTCCGGCCCGCCGGGGGCCGGACCCGATCCCGGATCATCAGCGGCGGGTGACGGTGAGCGCCATGAAGCTCCCCACGTAGCCGTTCCCGGCCTTGGGGATGAACTCGACGCGGTACCGGCCGGTGTCGCGCACCCGGAACTCGAACCGCCCGGAGGCGGGGATCGCCTTGGCCTGCTTGCGGATCTTGCGGCTGCCCTGGACCTTGAAGAGCACCAGCGAGCCCGCCTTGTTGAAGCGGCCGCCGTCGAGCTGGCCCCGGATGGGGAACACCGTCCCGGGGTTGATCGTGGGCGAGCGGTTGAAGAACTTCGGCGCGATGCGGATGGTCGCGGTGTTGCTCTGGGCGCTGGACACGGCGGCGCCGCTGAGAAGGGTGCTGGGGTCGACCACCGCCACCACGTCGGTGGGCGCCGAGATGCGCTTGGTCGGGAAGATGTGGAACAACCCGTCGCCGATCGCGCAGGTGCTGGGCGAGCCGATCTGCGCGCCGGTCGCGCTGTTGATGAGGCGCACCTGGCCTCCGGTGCCCAGGCACCCGGTGACCGGCTGGCCCGCGTCGTCGGTGACCGCGACCAGGAACTGCTGCTGGAAGACGGTGCCGTAGAACACATACCCCTGCGTTCCGCCACCGACGTCGCCGTAGGCGGTGATCCCGCTGTTGCGCGGAACGTTCATCGTGAGCGCTGCGGTGGCCGCGCTGGCGACCGGGACGGCGGTGAGGGCGGCCGCGGCGGAGGCGGCGAGGACTGTGCGTGTGCGCATCGTGAGCGAGCTCCTGGCGTGGACTGTGTGCATTCTGCACACACGAACCGGTCGTCCGGCAGGTCCCGTCAGGTGCGCGGAACCGTTCCCGCCGCGGCCACGGTCATCGTGAGGCGCAGCAGCCGCGCGTCCTCCAGGCCGTCCTGGAGCGTCGCGGCGACCTGACCGGTCGCATCCTCGGCCCCCGAGGCCCCCGCGAGGCCCAGCGCGACCAGCGTCCGGACCTCCGCGAGGCCGGCCATCGCGAGGCAGTCGGCCAGCCGCTCGGCCTGGCGCAGCGGGGGTTCGCCCGGACGCTCGGGCTCCCGGACCAGGACCGTGCCGCCCGCGCGCGTCACCCGGATGGCCTCGGCGAGCGTCGCGGCGAGGTCGGCCGTGCGATCGGCCTCCACCCAGGTGAGCCCCGCGCTGCCGCTGAGCACCGGCAGCGCGCCCGTCGCGCCGTCGAGCACGGTGGCGGGCCGGCCGGCATCGCGCAGGTGCGCGCGCAGCGCCTGCACGGCGGCGGGATCCGGATCGACGACCACCACGCACCCGGGGCCGGCGGCGGCCGCCAGCTCACCGGCGGGACCCCGCGCGGCCCCGGCCAGCACGGCCGGAACCCCCTCGCGGATCCGCGCCCACGTCATGATCCGCGTGAGGTCACCGTTCAGCTCGACGGTGCTGCCCTCCCTCGGAACGGTGCGCGCGGCGACGGCCATGGGGTGAGTCTCCCCCCGGTGCCACGGGGGCGGCCAGCACCCTGGGTGGGGCCATCGCTCACCCCCCGCCGTAGTCGCGGTTCGCCCGGTACGCCCAGGCGAAGACCTCGGCGATCACGGCGTACAGCTCCGGTGGGATCGCCTGCCACAGGTCCAGCTGCGACAGCGCCTCGGCCAGGTCGGGGTCCTCCTGGATGGGCACGCCGTGCTGGCGGGCGGCCTCCAGGATGCGGTCGGCCACCTGCCCGGCGCCGGTCGCGGTGACCCGCGGCGCGTTGTCGCGCTCGGCGTCGTACCCCAGCGCGATGGCACGGCGGCGCGCCGGCGCCCGTCCGGCGCTCATGCGCTGAGGTCCAGGCCGGATGCGGGCGGGCCGGGCAGCACGCGGCGCTGAGCTCCCGGCGCCATGCGATCGACCCCGACGCGGACGGGGCGCTCGCCGCCGCCGGCGCGCTCCAGGGCGTCGGCCAGGTCGGCCGTGCGGCCCTTCAGGAACTCCCGGACCGTCTCGTTGGACGACCGCACCACCGCATCGGTGCCGTGCGCGCCGACGGTCGCCTCCACCACCATCTGCCCCAGCGAGGACATGGTGAGCAGGAAGGCGATGCGCGTGGAGCGCCCGCCCTCGCCGCCCGGACCGCCCCCCTCGTGGTCGGGCATCACGCGCACCTCGGCGGTCTGGCCGCCCGGAAGCGGCACCTGCAGGTACGCGCCCTGCGCGGAGGGATCGGTCGCGGGCGCCGCGGCGGACGGGGCCAGCGCCTGGGCGGCGAGGGCGTCGGCGGTGCGCTCGGCCAGACGCGCGGCGGGCTGCGGGGTCTCGGGGTCGGATGCGATGCCCAGCAGCAGTGACCGCAGGCTGGCGTCGGGCGCCTCGCCGGCGCGCAGGCGCGCCTCCTGCCCGTGACCCAGATCGGCGATCGCCCGGCGGAGCCCCTTCGGGTCGCCCCCGGCGGCTCGGCGGGCGATGTCCTCCACCAGCGCGGTGAACGCGCCGAGGCTCGCCGGGACCTGCTGGGTGGTCGCCGGGGCGGGTGGGGCCTGGCCCTGCTGCACGGCGGGCTGGGCACCGGGTGGCGCGCCCGGCGCGGGCGGCGGCTGGCCCGGCGTGGCGGGTGACTGGCTCCCCGGGGCCGGCTGCTGCCCCGCCGGGGATCCGGGCGCGGCGGGGATGGGGGCCGGCGTGGCCGGCATGCCGGGAGACACCGGGGCGCCGGACGGCAGGGGCTGGCCGGTCACCGCGCCGGCCGGCGGTCCCGGTGCGGCGGTGGCGGGCTTGCCGGGCGTGGTGGTGGCGGGCTGGCCCGGGGCCGCGGGCTGCGGTTGCCCCCCCGCTGCGGCGGGCGCGGGCTGGCCCTGGGCGCGAAGGGCGTCGGCGATCATGGTGAGCGCCCGCCCCAGCTGCGGGCCCTCGGCGAGCTCCGCCAGCCCGGCCACCGCGGCGGGCGTGGTGGGCAGGCCGGCGGCGGCGAGCCGCACGAACGCGTCCGCCTGCGCGGGGGTCTGCACGCCCGCCGCCACCGCGCGGCCGGCGAGGGAGGTGAGCGCGGCCGGGTCGGGACGCTGGGCGGCCGGCAGCTCCGCGAGCGCCGCCATGAGGGCCCGGGCCGCGGCGGGCGGCAGGCCGGGCAGCGCCGGGGCGCCACCGCGTGCCGGGGTCTCGTCCGGGATGATCCGGAGGGCGATGCGGGCGTCGTCGGCCTGGGCGACCTGCAGCCGCACCTGCTGGCCGGGCTCCAGCGGCACCTGGCTCTGCACCACCACCCGCCGGCCCGCCAGGGCCAGCTCCACCTGCCCGTCGATGGCCTCGCCGATGACCCTGGCGGCGAGCATCTGCCCCAGCGTCACCTCCATGACCGGGCGCATGAGCAGCTGCTGCCCGCCGGCGGCCTGGGTGGCCGCGCGCACCGCGGCCTGAACGGTCTGTGCCGCGTCCATGCCGTTGTTCTCGGCGGATCCGGCCCCCGCCTGTAGCGGCCCGCGCGCACGCGAGGGGGGACGCGGCGCGTCAAGTCGGGGTGCGGTCATGCCGATAGGGGCCACGAACGGACTCCCACCACGGACGGGACAGCTTGCTCAGAGGGATCTACATCGCAGGCACCGGAATGCTCACGGAGAGCCTCCGCCAGGAGGTCGTGGCGAACAACCTCGCCAACGCGACCACCACGGGCTACAAGCGCACCGCGAGTGCCACCGAGCCCTTCGAGACGGCGCTCCTTCGCAACATGGCGATGCCGGACCGGCACGAGGTGGGCGAGGCCAACTTCGGCTCCCAGCCCAGCCGGCTCGACGTGGTGAACACCCAGGGTGCCCTGCGCAGCACCGGGAACCAGCTCGACCTCGCGATCGTCGGGGACGGGTGGTTCACGGTGAACACGCCCAACGGCACGCGGTACACCCGTGACGGGACGTTCACGCTGAACGCCGAGGGCACCCTCACCACCAAGGAGGGCCACCCGGTCCTCGGTGAGAACGGCCCCGTGACGCTGTCGCGCACGAAGGCGATCGGCATCGGTCAGGACGGCTCGGTGACCCAGGACGGCGAGACGGTCACAACCCTGAGGATCACCGCGCTCCAGGCCGACTCCCTGGCCAAGGAGGGAGCCAACCTCCTGAACGGGACCCCGGCCGGCACGGCCACGGGTGCCGTCCGCCAGGGCTACCTGGAGGGCAGCACCGTGAACGTGGTCTCGGAGATGGTCGAGCTCATCCGCGTGATGCGCTCGTTCGAGGCCAACCAGAAGGCGGTCCAGGCGCAGGACGAGAACCTGGCTCAGGCGATTTCGAAGGTGGGTGTGGTCTAGGCCGAGTGACACCACATCGCAGCTGACCGAGCTGGACCGCCCCGAATGGGCGGGGGCTCAGGGCGCCCGATCTACCGACGGCGCCCGACCTGCGTGTCACCGGGCTGGCCATGCCCTTTCGCTTCCGTATGGACGAAAGGGATGACTGGCGATGATCGAAGCGTTGTATTCAGCGGCGTCGGGAATGCTGACGCAGCAGATGGGTCTCGACGTGGTCGCGAACAACCTCGCGAACGCGGGGACCGTCGGCTACAAGCGCGATCGCATGGACCAGATGGACCTGGCCTACCAGCCGTTCCGCCTGCCCTCGGGCAATGACGGCAACGTCGGCCTGGGCGCCGCGCCCGGGGCGATCGGCAAGGAGATGGTCCAGGGGATCCTCACCGAGACCGGCCGCCCGCTGGACCTCGCGATCCAGGGCGACGGCTTCTTCCAGGTCACCCGCCCGGACGGGACGCTCGCCTACACACGGGCCGGCAACCTCCAGGTGGGTGGGGACGGCCGGGTGACGCTGCCCGGCGGTGAGGTGCTGCAGCCGCGCATCACGATCGAACCGAACGTCTCGAACGTGTCGGTGGGCCAGGACGGCAAGGTCACGGGGACCGTCAACGGTCAGACCACCGACCTCGGCCAGATCCAGCTGGTGACGTTCCCCAACCCCACGGGCCTCCAGCCGATCGGCGGGAACCTGTTCCTTTCGACCGCGAACTCCGGCACCGGCACCCCGGGGAACCCCGGGACCGGTGAGTACGGCACGCTGACCGCCGGCTACACCGAGGGCTCCAACGTCGCGATCGCCACCGAGATGATCACCATGATCACCACGCAGCGCGCCTTCGAGGCGTCCGCCCGTGTGGTCTCGGCGTCGGACGAGATGTGGGGCATCGCGAACGGCCTGCGCCGGTGATCGGCATCCCCGGCATCCAGACGCTGCGCGCCGCGCAGCTCCCCGCCGGCACCGCCGGCACGGGCGCGGCGGGCGGGACCGGCGCTGCCGGGACCGGCGCGAACGCCGAGATCGAGAAGGCCGCCAAGGGCATGGAGGGCATCTTCATGTCGATGCTCGTCAACGAGATGTTCAAGGGCACGGACCTGGCCGGCGGCCAGTCCGGCTACGGCGGGCTCATCACCGAGAAGTTCGGCGACGCGCTCGCCGACTCCGGCGGGATGGGCCTCGCGGCCATCCTTACCCGCCAGCTCGGAGGTGAGGCGTGAACACCCTCGGCGGCGACTACGAGAACTGCACCGTGTGCGGCCGCGTCTACGCGTTCCTGGCCCGCGGCGTGTGCGCCGACTGCCTGAACGACCGGGAGCGGCGGTTCCACGACGTGCGCGACTGGCTGCGCGGCAACCCCACGGCCACGGTCGAGGCGGCCGCGGAGGCCACCGAGACCGACGTGGAGCTGATCCTGCAGTGGATCCAGGAGGGCCGCATCCGCCGCGCCCCGCAGCCCGGCGACGTCCGGCTCGCCGAGGCGCACGCCGCCGAGGAGCGGCGCCGGCGCCTGCGCGAGGAGCTGGGCGCCGCGGTCGAGCAGGGCCCCGCCACCACCCCGTCCACGCCCCACCGGGGCTTCAACTCGAGAAGGAACCACAATGCGTGAGCGCGTCATCGAGCTGATCTCCTGCCTGGACGAGCTGATCGAGATCCAGGAGCGGCTGCTCGCGGGCGTGATCCGCCAGCGGGAGGCCATCGCCGGGGGCGATCAGGACCTCATCACCGCGGCCGCCACCGACCTCGAGACCGATGTGCTGCGCCTCGGGGCGCTCGAGAGCCGCCGCAACGTGGTGGCCGCCGAGCTCGCCGACGAGCTGGGCTGCGTCGCGGCCCGGTGGTCGGTGATCCGCGAGCGCCTGGAGGACCGGGAGCGCGCCGCCATCGGCCGCCGCGTGACCTCCGTGGAGCGCCTGGTGCGCGAGCTCGAGCTCCAGAACGCCGTGAACAGCCAGCTCGTGCGCACCGAGCTCGAGCTGGTCGACCTGTCCATCCGCAGCATCGCGAAGTCCGACCCGCGGGCCCTCACCAGGGCCTACGCACCGGGCGGTCGCGTTCCGGAGCCGGCGCCCGCCGGCCCGATGCTGCTGAACCTGGCCGCGTGAGGGCCGAACGATGCCGTCGACCTTCTTCGGACTGAACACCGCGCTCTCGGGGCTCGTCGCCCAGCAGCGCGCGCTGAACACCACCACGCACAACATCGCGAACGTGAACACGGAGGGGTACACCCGGCAGCGGGTGAACATGGAGACCTCCATCCCGTTCTCGAACCCGGCGCTCAACACGCCGGTGGGACCGGGGCAGCTGGGAACCGGCGTGCAGATCGCCGACTACGCCCGGCTGCGGGACCAGTTCGTGGACGTCCAGTTCCGGGCGCAGACCGCCGCGCAGGGCCAGTTCCAGGCCCGCAGCGACGCCCTGGCCCGCCTGAACGACGTGGTGGACGAGCCGGGTGACACCGGCCTCACCAGCCTGCTCGGCAAGTTCTGGACCAGCTGGCAGTCGCTCTCGCTGAACCCGGAGAGCCCGAGCGTCCGCGAGGCCGTCCGCGCCGCCGGTGATCAGCTGGCCACCGGCTTCAAGGAGACCCGCGCCCAGCTGGTCTCCTCCCAGAACGAGGCGAACACCCGCATCACGGCCACGACCGACGAGGTCAACCTCCTCGCCGGCCAGGTGAACGAGCTCAACCAGGCGATCGCCAAGGTCGTCGCGGTGGGGCAGGCGCCGAACGACCTCATGGACCAGCGGGACCTGCTGATCGACCGCATCGCGAAGTCCGCGAACGCCGCGGTGACCCCGGTGGGCACCACCGGCAAGGTCACCGTCGCGATCGGCGGGCAGGTGCTCGTGAACGGCGCCACCGACACGGTGAACACCGTCGCGGTGAGCGGCACCGGCGTGGTCACGGTCGGCGCGGCCGTCGCGGCCGTCACCGACGGCGCGCTGCGCGGCTACATCGACGTGCGCGACACGGTGATCGGCGGGGCCACCGGCTACCTGGCGAACCTCGACACGCTCGCCGGGACCGTCATCACCGAGGTCAACTCGCGGCACAGCACGGGCTTCGCCCTGGACGGCACCACCGGCAACGCGTTCTACGCGGGCACCGACGCCGCCACCATGGCGATCGCCCCGGGCGTCGCCGGCTCAACCGACAAGATCGCCGCGGCGAACGCCGCCGGCGAGCTGCCGGGCGGCGGCGACAACGCCGTCGACCTCGCGCAGCTCAAGATGCTGGTGCTGCCCATCGGCACCGCGACCGCCACCATCGACGGCTACTGGGGATCGATGGTGTCCCGCCTCGGCGTGGACACCGACCAGGCGCAGCGCCTCGCGGCGGTCCAGCAGAGCGTCCTCGACGTCGCGACGGGTCGCAGGGACTCGGCGTCCGGGGTCAGCATGGATGAGGAGGTCGCCGACATGGTGCGCTTCCAGCAGAGCTACAACGCGGCCGCCCGCATGATCACGACGCTCGACGGGCTGCTCGAGACCATCGTCAACCGCATGGGCCTCGTCGGCCGCTAGTCGCACGCCGTAGCCAAGGAGGGCTTCAATGCTCAGCCGTATCGGATCGCAGCAGATGGCGCGGAACTTCCTGTCGGACCTGGGTCGCACGCAGGTCGCGATCTCGGACCTGCAGCGCCAGCTGTCCACGGGCAAGCGCGTGAGCGACCCCTCCGACGATCCCGTCGGTGTGGCGCTGGCGCTCAACATCCGCGACGACCTCGAGTCGGTGCGGGCGTGGCGGCAGAACGTGGAGGACAGCAAGTCATGGCTGTCCGCCACCGACGAGGCGCTCAACAACTACCAGGACGTCGTCCAGCGGGCGCACGAGCTGACGGTGCAGGGCGCCAACGCGACGCTGTCCGCCGACCAGCGCCAGCTGATCGCCACCGAGATCCTGGCCCTGAGGGACCAGGTCGTCGAGACCGGCAACGCCAGCTTCGGCGGGCGCTACCTGTTCGGCGGCACCCAGACCAACCGGGCCCCGATGGACCCGGCGGGTCCCGGCCTGACCGCCCCCGTGAACACCAACTCGCTGAACCGTGAGGTGGGGCAGGGGCAGGTCATGAGCGTGAACATCACGGCCGACCGGGTGGTGGACCCGCCCGGTGCGGTGCCGGACATCTTCCAGACGCTCACCGACATCGGCACCTCCCTGCAGGCCGGGGACATCCAGACGGTCTCGGCCGTGGGGATCAGCCGGCTCGACGCACACATCTCGAACGCGAACTCGCTGCGCGGCGAGGTCGGCACCAAGATCAACCGCCTCGACCTCACCTCCAGCCGGTTCGACATCGACGACATCGCGCGCCAGACGCAGCTGTCGTCGATCGAGGACGCGGACATCGCGAAGACCGTCATGGACCTCCAGATGCGGCAGAGCGTGCTGCAGGGGTCCCTGGCGGTGGGCGCGCGCGTCATGCAGCGATCGCTCGTCGACTTCATCGGCTAGCGGGAACACGAGATTCCAATTTCGGATGCGCGATCCCGGCGACGACAACCCTGTGTGGCACCCCTCGTGGGAGCGGAGGCGATGGATCGCCGCGCACAAGGCTCAAGTCGGGGTCGCCGCATCCGATGACCGGGAGGCCGCAGGGGTCCATGGCCCGTACGCGCATGGCACGGCGGCAACGCAGGACACGACCACGAGCATGAGCAGGACCGTCGCGCAGACGGAGTTCGTCCCGCAGGATGCGGGCGAGCCGAGACTGCGACCCGCCCGGCCGTCACGGCCGTACGGGGATCCGGGAGGAATGATCCGACCGGGCGGCATCCGGGGAGCGGCGACCGCCGCGAACCGGGAACAGCAACAGCCGGGCAGTACGACGGTGGACACGGAAGTCCCGTCCCGACTGAGCATCCACTTGAAGGCCGTGGCAAACGGCTGGACGGATCGACAGGCGAGAAAGGACTTCAGTTGAGTCTGCGGATCTACAACAACGTCGAGGCGATGAACGCTCACCGGCAGCTGCAGGTGAACTCGTCATCGCTGTCCCGGACGATGGAACGGCTCTCCTCGGGTCTGCGCATCAACCGGGCCGCCGATGACGCGGCCGGCCTCGCGGTGAGCGAGCAGATGCGGACAAAGATCCGCGGAATGCAGGTCGCCTCCCGCAACGCGCAGGACGGCGTGAGCCTCGTGCAGGTCGCCGACGGCGCCCTGTCGGGTGTGAACGACATGCTGCAGCGCATGCGTGACCTCGCGGTGCAGGCCGCCAACGGCACCTTCACCGACACCCAGCGCGCGAACCTCGACGCCGAGCTCCAGGCGCTCATGTCCGAGGTGAACCGCGTCTCCAGCGACACCGACTTCAACGGGATCAAGATCCTGTCCGGGTCGGTCTCCACCGCGGCCAGCGCCGTGACCCTTCAGGTCGGGGCCGACGCCAGCCAGTCCATCGCGTTCACCATCGCGACGATGAACACCCAGCAGCTCGGCGTCTCGGGCATCGCCATCTCCACGGCGAACTCGGCCTCCGCGGCCATCGCGTCCATCGACGCGGCGATCGTCACGGTCAACCAGGCCCGCGCGAACATGGGTGCGGTGCAGAATCGTCTCGAGCAGACCATTAACCGTTTGAAGCGCCGAGTCGCGCATCCGCGATGCCGACATGGCGGCGGAGATGATCGAGATGACCAAGCGTCAGATCCTGCAGCAGTCCGGAACGGCCATGCTCGCGCAGGCCAACCAGCTGCCGCAGAGTGTTCTGCAGCTGCTTCAGTAGCGGCGGGCACGAGGACCTCGAGGAGGGGGCATGACCACCACACACGCAGTGACCGACGGGCCCGTGATCGCGATCGCGTCGCAGGCACTCGGAGAGATCGAGGTCCCCAGCGCAGACGCGATCAGGTTCTGCGAGCCCATCCCCGGCTTCGCCGGCTGCACCGACTACGCGCTGGTGCCGCATGTGAAGTCCGACGGCTCGCCGAACGAGAGCGTGATGTGGCTGCAGGCGCTGGAGGCACCGTTCCACGCGTTCATCGTCACGGACCCGTGGGCGATCGTGGGCGACTACGCGCCGGAGATCCCGGACTCGGAGGCGCAGCAGCTTCAGCTGCGGTCCTTCGAGGACGCCCGCGTGCTGGTGATCCTCACCGTCCCGCGAGACGGATCGGTGAGCGTGAACCTGCGCGCGCCGATCGTCTTCAACATCGTGGAGCGGCTCGCCAAGCAGGTGGTGCTGATCTCGGATCAGTACTCCACGCGTCACACGCTGGGCTGACCGCCCTCATCCCGGAGAGGTTCTCGAGCCCGCCGCCAGGCGGGCTCGGGTCGTTGGGGCTCAGGACACCACCTGGAGGTCGATGGTGGCCATCACCCGGAACGCGGGGGTGGTGCCGGTGGTCTCGAACATGACGTAGTGGTCATGCCCGGGCGGTGGGGTGGCGCCGCCGCCGAACCAGGGCGGCAGGGCCGACGGAGCACGGAGCTGCTCGAGGGTCCACGCGCCGCGCGCCCACGCCCAGTCGTCACGCCCCGAGGATCCGTGGCCGGTGGCCCAGGCGGGCGACGCGGAGGAGCTCGGCAGTGCTTCCGAGAAGCAGTTCCCGATGCCGGGGGCGTCGCACTCGGTGCCCAGGACGCGCAGGTCGAGGGTGGCGTCGCCGTCGGCGGGCACGATGATCGCCGCTCCCGGTGAGAACACCGATCCGGTCGAGCGCCGCGCGAAGCCCGTCCCGGTGACCCGGCCGTTGACCATGTGGTCCCACGAGAGCTCTCCGCGGTTCGCCCCCCGGTCCCCGTCGTCGAGGATCGCGATGCGCTGGAAGGTGACCACCGCGCGGGCCCGCGGGGTGCGGAACGCACCGGCCTCGGTGTGCACCGCCCCGTTCAGGTCCTCCGCGCGGACGGTGACGGTGTACCGGCGGCCGTGCTGCAGGCCGTCGAGGGTGTGGTCGAGTCCGGTCGCCCCGTTCGCGCTCGCGATGCTCCACGACCGGGGGGCGGCGCCCCCGTCCTGACGGACCTCGAGGGCGATGCGGCCGGGCGCCGAGAGCCGGACGCGCAGGCGCGTGCGGCCGGCCACGTCTGGGCTGTTGGCGGCCGTGGCCGAGATGATGCAGTCGGCCGTGCATCCCGCGCCGGATCCCAGCTGCGGGTCCGGCCGGTCCACGGTCGCCCGCGCCGCCCTGGTGCGGAACACACCCGTCCGCACCGACGTGCGTCCGGCGGTGTCCCGTGCCCGCACCGCGATGCGGTAGCCGGTGTCCGGTACGAGGCCGGTGAGGACGACGGTGCGCCGCATCGCGGGCACGGGGACGGACACGTGCGCGGGGGACCCGGTGGTGATGCCCAGGGGCGCGTCGAGCGGCGCGGCCTCCACCGTCACCGAGGCCGGGACGGAGGTGCGCACGTCCACCGTCGCCCCGGTGGCGGTGGAGGTCACGGCCGCGGAGGTGACGCACTGGATCGTGCAGCCGGGTGCGGCCGCGAATCCCGTGGGGCCCCCGGGAAGGGCCGTCGCCGGCGCGGCGGCGATGAGGGACAGGACGGCGGCGGTGGTGAGGCGGGACATCGCGGGCTCCTGGGGAGGTGGTGTGCACCTCCTCAACGGGCGGCCCGCGCCAGGGTGACGGCCGGATTGTTCGGGCGGTGTAAGGCCGGACGCGGCAACGGATGGTGATCGAACGTGTGTTCGACTAGCATGCGCCGCCCATGACGCCCCTCGACGACCTGCGTGCCTTCTGCGCCCTCCACCTCGGATCCGACGAGGCCGACCGGCTGGTGGGGTGGATCGCCTGGCGGACGGGGCGCAATCAGGCGCTGGCCGGCTCGGGGATGCCCGTGGAGCGGCTGGAGCACGCCATCACGCACTGGCTCGACGACTGGCAGCGGTCACGGCTGCTGGGGTGGATGCGGGCGCGGCTCGACCGTGGGGAGCCGTTGGTGCCGCGCTGAGGCCGGTCCGGGGCCCGAAACGCGACGGGCCCGGCGTTCGCCGGGCCCGTCGCGAGCGGTGCGGTGCGGTGGCGGGGGCCTAGAGGTCCTCGTCCTCGTCGTCCTCCGCGGCCTCCTCCTCGCCCATCTCGTCGAGGGAGACGTCCACGAGGTCGTCGGCGACGGGGAGGTCGTCGTCGGTCGACTCCTCCTCGACCTCCTCTTCCTCCTCGTCCTCGTCGTCCTCGGCGGCGGCGTCGCCGTCCAGGACCTGCGCGAGGGCGGGGGTGATCTCACCCTCCTCCTCGGCCACGAGGTCACTGTCGTCGTCGTCGTCCCCGAGGGTCTCGAGGAGGATGGTCTCGTCGAGCGGGTCGACGACGACCGGCAGCTGCTCGGCGAGCTCGTCCCCGCGGCCATGCGGGTCCCACTTCACACGTACTTCACCGGCCAGGATCTCCGCCTCCGACAGCGCGACGGGGTCGCGCGTCACCAACTCGCCGGCGGCGGGAGGCGGTGCTGCCTCCGCGCGGAGCTCGGCGGGGTCGGCGGTGAGCCAAAGGGTGATCTGCCGGGCGCGCTTGGAGACCGCGTGCACGAGGGCGTACCGGGATCCGTCCACGTGCTCCAAGGCCTGGTCAAGCCGACGTCCGTACAGCATCAAACCTCCCCGTGGGTTCATTTTCGATCTGAAAGAGACTCGACATACTACCGCTCGCGTGGCCGAAGAGCCGCGCAACTCCTGTTCTGGGCGCAAGGAGGCCTCGGGAAACATGCTCGTTCTCACTCGGAAGGCGAATCAGAGCATCATGATCGGCGACACCATCGAGGTGTCGGTGTTGTCGGTGCTGGGAGAGAAGGTCCGTCTGGGCATCCAGGCTCCACGGGACGTACCGGTGTTCCGCAAGGAGGTCTTCCTGGAGATTCAGGCGCAGAACGTCGAAGCCGCCGGTTCCAGCCGCGAGGCCCTCGACGAGGCCCTCGGGGTCATGGGAGAAGCCGAGGCCAAGTAGGGGGGGTCGCGCCGTCCGCGGTGGGCGGCGCGAGAAACCTCGAAAAGCGTGTTGAGCTTTTCTGAGGTACGGCCGATACCCAGGGTGTCACCGGGAGCGACGTTTTCCGGTTGACGCGGCCCACCGCACGGATGCGGGGGGGCGCGCGAAGCACACCCCAAAAATTGGCCTTTCAGCCCGACGATTCAAGGAGGAATCATGGGTCTGAGCATTTTCAACAACGTGCCGGCGATGAACGCGAACCGCGTCCTGAACGGCACGCAGGCGCAGATGAACCAGGCGATGGAGCGGCTCTCGTCCGGTCTGCGCATCAACCGGGCCGCCGATGACGCGGCCGGTCTCGCGGTGTCCGAGTCCATGCGCTCGAGCATCCGCGGCATGGGCGTCGCATCGCGCAACGCGCAGGACGGCGTGTCGCTGGTGCAGGTCGCCGACGGTGCCCTGGGCAACGTGGGTGACATGCTGCAGCGCTCCCGTGACCTGGCCGTGCAGGCCAGCAACGGCACGCTCACCGACAGCCAGCGCGCGAACCTGAACGCCGAGTTCCAGCAGATCCTCACCGAGATCAACACGATCGGTACGGACACGGACTTCAACGGCATCAAGATCCTGTCGGGCTCCGTCTCGACCGCCGCGTCCGCCGTGACCCTGCAGGTCGGTTCCACCGGTGCCCAGACCATCGCGTTCACGGTCGGCACCGTCTCCGCCGGTCAGCTGGGTGTGTCGGGTCTGGCGGTCTCCAGCGCCGCGAGCGCCTCGGCGGCCATCGCCT
>LNFM01000045.1_pt1 | contig 39337 bp, 48 predicted proteins | sample 596031 | NCBI WGS metagenome assembly LNFM01 (sample SAMN04254537, study PRJNA301005) | activated carbon metagenome | isolation source: dual media filters at the Ann Arbor, Michigan drinking water treatment plant | place: USA: Ann Arbor | reverse complement strand
GATGGCAAGAACGCTCCGTTGGCGCTGCTCGACGCTCTCCTCTCGGCTCTAATCTCAAAGGATACCGCCAATGGCTAAGGGATTGAGTGAGGCGTTTCCGCACGGATGGAAAACGATGGCAGACGGATCGCACATTCCTCTGACCTCCGAAGAGGCGCAGTCGATGGGCGAAATGGTCGAACGCCACCGGGCCGAGATCGAGGCGAAATACCCGGATGAGAAGACGACAATTGGCGCACTTACCGACGCCTTCCATCGGCTGCGCGACTTCGGCTGGTGCGAGGCAATCTATTGCCCCAAGGACGGCTCATCGTTCGAGGTGATCGAAGCGGGAAGCTCTGGAGTCCACCGATGCCACTACACGGGCGAATGGCCGGACGGATCGTGGTGGATCGAAGACGATGGCGACCTGTGCCCGTCGCGTCCGATCCTGTTCCGATTGTTCCCGGAAGACGAAGCGAAGCGTAAGGCGCGAATGAAAGCCGTCGCTGAGAGTTTTCGCGCATGCCGCACCGCCCTCGAATCCATAAAGGGGGAGTAGATGGAAGCTCTCGGCATCGTTCTTTGGTTCATGGCTCTTTGGGCGTGGTTCATGCCGGAGCGTTTCGGGCGCTGGATCGGGACGATCATCGCGCATGCCCGCACGGTCCAGACCCCCAACAATGACCAGGAGAGGTGATATGGTCGCCTTCAATTTCAAGGCGCGCTTTGCTGACGACGTGCAGAGCGGGCGCAAGACACAGACGATCCGGCGAACGTCTCGCGCTCAACCTGGCGAACGCGTCCAGCTTTACACCGGCCAGCGAACCAAAGCGTGCCGCAAGCTTGTCGATCCAGACCCGGTGTGCGTGCAGTCCACCTATATCGCCATCCGACCGGGCGGAATCACGCTCGGAGACCGCACCGGATGGCCCGAGGACATCGACGAGTTCGCGCGCCTAGATGGGTTTCGCGACTACGCCGACATGCACACTTGGTTTGCCGAGACTTACGGTGAGACCCATTTTACGGGCTTCATCACAAAGTGGGCACCCGCTCTTTCGGAGCCTCCCCATGACTAGGAGAGAAGACGTGGATGACAGCCTGAGCATGGCGGCCCTGGTGCAGAAAATCGGGGAAGTCAGCGAAGCTGTCGCTTGGCAGGCTGGCGTCGGCGCGATGGAAACTGCGGGCCAAATTCTGTCTGTACTCTACGCGAAACCCGACCTCATAGCCCGATTTATGGCCGAAGGCAGCGGCATGATGATCGACGGCAGTCTCGACGTGCGAAATGGCCGCTTGTCATATTACACGGCCAACGGGTCGATTCATACCCCGCGCAGCCTTCGCATCAGCGATCAGGTTAGGCAGATTTCCGACGCTGCTCTTGCTGAAAAAGGAGCATCCGATGGTCAATAACCCCGTTGAAGCGGTCGCGCAGGCAATGGCCAAAAGCGACTTTGAGGACGATGGCGAAGCATGGATTTTCATGATTGACAGCCAGCGCGACCGCTACCGAGCCGCCGCCCGCGCTGCCGTTAAAGCGCTGCGCGAACCTACGCCGTATATGGCGTCTCGGGGCTTTATCGCTGACGAATGCACAGACCCGATGAGCATCTTCCGCGCTATGATCGATGCGGCTCTCGTGGAGTCCACCCATGACTAGGAGCGCTGGGATAGAGCCGAGGCTGATTGCACCGCGAGCGGCCGCGGAATCGCTCGGCATGTCCGAGAAGACCTTGCGCCTTCACGTGCGCGCCGGGGACATCCGCTATGTCCTGATTGGACAAGGGCGAAAAAGAAAGCATCGTATGTTCGCGCAGGAAGACCTGGCCGAATTCATCGAGAGCCGCCGCCAAAGGGACGTCGTATGTCAGTCTACAAGCCCTCGAAGAGCCCGTTCTACCACTACGATTTCCAACTCCAAGGTTATCGATTTCACGGCTCTACTGGATTAACGGCCAAGCGGGCGGCCGAGCGGTTCGAGGAGGACCGCCGCGAAGAGGCCGAGCAGAAGATCGAGACTGCAAAGAAGCAGGGCAGCGAGCCCATGACCTTTGCTGTAGCCGCAGGGCGTTTCTACCATGAGGTCGGTCGATACCATGCCGGCGAAGGCGCCAAAAATACCCGACGCGCGCTCATGTGGCTTCGCGGCGAACTGGGCGAGACCATTCTTTTATCTGACATTTCTGACGGGCTTGTTGCCGAGGTCGTGGCGCGGCGAAGAGCGTACCGGGCGAAGGGGTCGGAGCGCACTGTCACCAACGCGACCGTGAACCGCTCCTGCACTGAGCCTCTCCGAAAAGTGATCAACAGAGCCCGCGATGTCTGGGGGCAGACCGTCCAGAACATCCGATGGGACGTTCACATGCTGAGCGAGCCGAAGGAGCGGACGCGCGAACTGTCGGCCGACGAAGAGACCAAGCTAGACGGTGCAATTCGCGAAGACTATCTGCCTCTTTACAGGTTCGCCGTTCTGACGGGCCTGCGAATGTCGGAGTGCCTTCGGTTGACCTGGCCGGACATCGATTGGGGAGCGCGCTTGATCCGCGTTCATGGGAAGGGCGGAAAGGTCGCCGCGATCCCGCTCGAGCCAGATGTCCGGGATCTTCTGTTCCCGCTTCAGGGACGTCACGAATCCGTCGTCTTCTGCTATCGGGCGGCGCGCGCCGCGCCCGGCCGAGCACGCGGAAGTTGGTTGCCGATCACGCTCAGCGGTCTCAAGACCCGATGGCGCCGAGATCGCGCCCGGTCAGGCATCAAGGACTATCGCTGGCATGACCACCGGCACACCGCCGCGACCCGCGTGCTGCGCGCCTCTGGCAACCTGAAGGCCGTCCAGAAGCTGCTGCGCCATTCCGACATCGCGACCACGACGAAGTATGCGCACGTTACCGATGACGATCTGCGCGCCGCACTCAATTCTGCAGCGATATCCCGGACAAAGTCCCGAACCGCTTTAGAAGTTCCCAATCAAGATATTGATAAGATAGAGGGAAATGGGAATTAGACCCGCATTCCCCCAGACTAGTGCGCTAACCGGGCTGCGCTACGCCCCGACGCGCAAACCCCTAGAGCATCGCTCACGGTTTTAAAAGCCAAGAATACAAACCCGCGAAAGTTCGCTTCGCTTTCCATCTGGACTGCCCCCGAGCTGACGCGAAACGATCATAATTTCGCCCCGAGGCACGCACCATCCTGCGGCCTGTAAGCAACAGGTAAGGTTAACCCTTGCCTATAGTTCAACCGACTGTCCCACAGTCGGAGAGATCGGGGGATCTCGGGGGATGACTTACGGAACCAAATCGCCGCGAGGCGACTCGATTCGCATGAGTGTGCGTCTCGTCGTCGACAATTCGCTTGAGAATGAGCCGCTCCGGCCAAGCCGGACAGAGGCAGTGCAGGAAGTCGCGTTTGCGATGCGGAGCTTTCAGGCCGTGATGCGGCAGCATTGCGCCGGACAGCTCAGCGAAAAGGATGCGCTGACGGCGTTCTACGGCATCATCGACCATGACGAGATGAACGCGGCGCTCGAAATCATCGAGCGCAACCGGCAGCCGCTCAACTTCTGACGCTCAACAGGAAAAGCGGCGGCTCAGCCGTCCAGAGCGCGGCGCAGATCCGTCAGTTCACGCAAAACCTGCTCCAGCTTCTTGCGTGCCTCGGGAGAAAGAGAAGTCTCTTCGTCGTCTTCGTCTTCGTCTTCGTCGTCGTCCTCTTCCTCGTCGTCATCTTCTTCGACGTCTACGTCCTCGGCGGATTCCTCTTCCTCGTCGGTCTCGTCTTCAACTTCGTCCGAGCCGTCGGTGTCCTCGTCATCCGCCTCCTCCTCGGCGTCGTCCTCGAGCACGTCCTCCTCTTCGGATTCGTCATCCTCGGCCGAATCGTCTTCGATCTCGATTTCCTCGTCGTCCGCAGGCGGCGCGTCTCGGGTTGCGAGGATGGGTTCGAAATTCGGCCGCCGGCCGGTGATCGTGGAGGTGGGCGCGTAGATGTCCGGCCCGTCGTCACCTTCGTCGAAGAGCGGTTCCAGGGTGCGCGTCCGGCCGGGTTTGGGCGCATAGGCCTCCGGCGTTTGCGGGGCGTCGCCCGAACTTTTGGGCTCGGACACCTCGTCCTGCCACAACCCCATCACATAGCGCAGCCCCTGCTCGCGCAGGATCCGCTGGACGCCCTTGATCGTGTAGCCTTCGCCGTAAAGCAGATGCCGGATGCCGCGCAGCAGCAGCACATCGTCCGGACGGTAATAACGCCGGCCGCCGCCGCGCTTCAGCGGCTTGATCTGGCTGAAACGGGTTTCCCAAAAGCGCAGCACGTGCTGCGGAAGATCGAGATCTTCGGCGACTTCGCTGATCGTGCGGAATGCGTCAGGAGACTTGGTCATTTGCGGACTCGGTCGACATCAGCATCCAAGCGACAGGGATTCGCTGGAAGGATCAATCCTCTTCCGTGACCTCTTCGCCGTTTATCCGGCCCTTCAGAATGTTGCTCGGCTTGAAGACGAGCACTTTGCGCGGCGGGATCGGCACTTCCTGACCGCTCTTGGGATTGCGGCCGATCCGCTGGCCCTTGGGCCGGACGACAAAGGAGCCAAAGGAGGAGAGCTTGACGACTTCGCCCTTCTCCAGGCAGTCGGCAATTTCATCCAGAACCATTTCGACAAGAGCCGCCGATTCGGTCCGCGACAGTCCGACCTTCTGGTAGACGGCTTCGCTGAGATCTGCTCGCGTGACAGTCTTTGTGGTCATGGGGTCCCTCCTTGGGGATCGTTATTGTTTGTTACCACAGGGAAAATCCTAACCGTCCAGCACGATTGGTCAATGGTGATCTGTCACCAGCGCATGAGGGCCGACGCCCATGTGAAGCCGCCGCCCATGGCCTCCAGCATCACGAGATCCCCCTTTTTGATCCGTCCGTCGGCATAGGCGACCGACAGCGCAAGCGGGATCGATGCGGCCGATGTGTTGCCGTGGCGGGCGACCGTGATGACCACTTTTTGCGGCGCAATGCCGAGCTTGTCGGCGCTGGAATCGATGATGCGCTTGTTGGCCTGGTGCGGCACGAACCAGTCGAGATCGCCCGAGCTGAACCCCGTCGCCTGATAGGCATCGGTGATGACGTCGGTGATCATGCCGACGGCGTGCTTGAAGACTTCTTTGCCTTCCATCGTCAATGTACCGACAGTCCCCGTGGAGGACGGGCCGCCGACCGTGCACAGCTTGGAGCCGTGGCGTCCATCGGAGCGGATATGGGTCGTCAGTACACCGCGATCGGTCTTCACATCGCCGGGCTGGTCCTGCGCCTCGAGCACGACGGCCCCTGCCCCGTCGCCGAACAGGACGCAGGTCGTGCGGTCGGTCCAGTCCACGATGCGCGACAGCGTGTCCGCACCGATGACGATCGCGCGCCTGTGGCTGCCGGATGCGAGGAATTTGTCGGCGATGGTGACGCCGTAGATGAAGCCCGAACAGACGGCCTGCACGTCGAACGCCGCGCCATGCGCCATGCCGAGCGCGGCCTGGATCTGCGTTGCGGTGGAGGGAAAGGTCAGGTCCGGCGTGGTCGTCGCGACGATGACGAGATCGACATCCGCCGATGTCAGCCCCGCATCCGCCAGCGCGGCCTGCGCGGCCTTGAGGCCAAGGGTGGATGTCGTTTCACCGTCGCCCGCGATGTAACGCTGGCGGATGCCGGTGCGCTGGACGATCCACTCGTCGGAAGTGTCGACCTTTTCGGCAAGCTCCGCATTGGTAACGACACGCGCGGGCAGCGCGCTTCCGACGCCGAGCACAACAGAACGCTTGATGGTCACGATTGAGCGGCTCCTACCGCGGTGCTGTCCCGGTTACGGTCATATGTCTGCAAACCAGCCGAAATCTTGGCGAGAAGTTCGTAGCGGGCCATGTCATGCCCGACTTCCACGGCGGCGGCAAACCCCTGCGCGTTGGTGCCGCCATGGCTCTTGATGACGACGCCGTTCACGCCGAGAAACACGGCGCCGTTGGAATTGTTCGGGTCGAGCCGCATGCGCAGGGCATCGAAAGCGGGCTTTGCGAGCAGATAGCCGAGCTTGGCGCGCCAGCTCGACGACATGGCGTCGCGCAGGAACCGGGCGATCTGCCGCGCAGTGCCTTCGGCCGTCTTCAGCGCGATGTTTCCGGTAAAGCCCTCGGTGACGACCACATCCACCGTTCCCTTGCCGATGTCGTCGCCCTCGACGAAGCCGTGATAGACGAGATCGCTGTCATGGGCGCGCAGGATCGCGGCGGCCTCCTTGACCTGCTCGATCCCCTTCATCTCCTCGACGCCGACATTCAGAAGCCCGACCGTCGGCTTTTCGACATCGAAGACGATGCGCGCCATGGCGCTGCCCATGACGGCGAAATCGACAAGCTGGCGCCCGTCCGCGCCGATCGTTGCGCCCATGTCGAGCACCACGCTCTCGCCGCGCGATGTCGGCCAGATGGCCGCAAGCGCGGGGCGTTCGACGCCCGCCATGGTCTTGAGATTGAGCGCCGCCATCAGCATCAGGGCGCCGGTGTTTCCGGCGGAAACAGCGACATCGGCCTGCCCGTTCTTCACCGCGTCGATCGCGAGCCACATGCTCGATGTCTTGCGCCCCTGGCGCAGCGCCTGGCTCGGCTTGTCGTCCATACGCACGGCAACATCGGTATGCACGATGCTCGACGCCGCCTTCAGCGCGGGGTGCTTGTCGAGAAACGGGGCCACCGCTTTCTCGTCGCCGAAAAAGATGAAGCGGCTGTCGGGCTTGCGCTCGAGCGCAAGGGCCGCACCCGGAACGACAACGGACGGACCGTGATCGCCACCCATGGCATCAAGCGCAAATCGGACAGGTTCAGGCATGGAGGCTGCTGCGTTTCCAACACCCGCGCGGCGCCGGAACCGGCGCCGCCTCGCGGAGCGCGCGGACAATAGACAATGTCCGCAGGCGCGCAAGTCTTCGCGGTAAAGCTCTGTTTTTTATTGTTTTTTCTTGGGTTTATCCGCGACCCGCCGGTCCAGTCCCGCAAATGGCCGATGCGTGCCCTCCGGCGGCGCCAGGGGCACGACCTCCGCCGCGGCCTCTGCGCCGGGCTTGACCGGATAGGGATCGAGCCCAAGCGCCAGATGCTCGGCCGCCAGGGCCCCGAGATCGATCTTTCCGTCCACGATGGGATCGGGCGCGTCGAGATCCATTGCGTGCTCGGCCTCATCCTCCCCGTGATGGGGCGCGGGCGCATCCTCCGCGAATCGCTCGTCGATCTCCTCGCGGACCTCGGCCGTGAACTCGTCCAGCGAGACGACACAGACCTGCTCGATCTCGGCGTCGAGTTCGCCCCGCACTCTCAGGCCATCGCGCATCCATGTCTTGATCTCAAAACGCGCTTCGAGCCTGTGAATCGCGGGGATTCCGAGCAGAGCGGCGAGCGCCTCGCGCTCGGCCGGTTCCGCCGTCACGGTGATCCTCTTTCCGGCGGGCGGCACATCGCGCACCGCGAGCAGGCGGCTGAATGGCAAGGTGCTCATGCGGCGCTCCCTTCGGGCGAAGTCTTCGGTGCCGGAAAGACCGGTCCCGCCCCGACCAGGTCTTCTTTCGACTGGCCGGCGAGCACGCGCACGGCCTCGATCATGTAATCGGCCAGGGCTTGCGCATTGGCGCGCTCATCGGCGTTTTCCGAATAGACATTGCGCTGCACGGCAGAAGCGAGCGCCTCGCGCCCTTCCTCGAGAGCGGCGTCATAGGCGGCGGCGCGGCCATAGAAAGCGGCGGCCATCTTCTTGATCTTCTTCGGAACCGACAGATCGCCGATTCCGATTTCGCGCAGACTCTGGTCCATGTCGGTGAACATGGCGTCGAACACTTTCTGCGCCACCGCTTTGGCCGCCTCGTCTTCGTTTTTCAGGCGATGCAGATACAGAAAGGCATGCAGGATCAGCATCTCGAAACGGCCTTCGAGCGTGTCCGGCACACCGAGCTCTGAATAAAATGCCGGCTGCCGCGCCTGCGCCACGATCACTCCATAGAGGGTGAGCGTCTGCGTCTGGTCTTCGCGTGAACGGAACAGACCGAAAATCATGAGGAACTCCCAGGCTGCGTGTGTTGCGCATGCCGCCCGGGCGGGTTAGGGCATGATGCCCCTGCGGGCAAGTCTGCTGTCAGGAACAGAGGGTTGGGGATGGCGTTCAAAGCAAAGCTTCGCAATGCGGCCGTGTTCGGTGTGGCTGCCTTGGTTCTGGCCGCCTGCCAGAGCGTCTCGGAGACCCGCGTGCGCGGCTACATGCCCTCCGAATCGGCCCTCGAACAGATCACGCCCGGCTCCAGCAAGGAGCAGGTCATGGTCGTCCTGGGCTCACCCTCGACCACCGCGACCGTTACCGGCGAAGTCTATTATTACATTTCGCAGACCGAACACCGCGCCATGCGCTTCATGAAGCCGACGATCGAAGACCGCCGCATCATCGCGGTCTATTTCGGCAAGGAAGGCCGTGTCGAGCGCGTCGCCAATTACGGCCTGCAGGACGGCATTCCGTTCGACTTCATCAGCCGCAAGACCCCGACCACGGGCGGCGAACGCTCGCTTCTCAGCCAGATGCTCGGTCTGATCAGCTTCTGAACGGAGACGGCTGGCGCTGATGCAGGCCACGCGAGCTTTCGGCCGCGTGGTAGCGCTGGCGCGCCAGCCCGACATGGCGGCGCATCAAGAGTTCGGCAAGCTCGCCGTCGCGGTTCTGGATCGCCTCCAGAATGCGCTCGTGATCGAGATGCGATTGCCGCTGGCCGGGGATTGACCACGTCTTGTAGCGGCACAGCCGGATGAGCGAATAAAGGTCGCCGCACAGCAATCGCTGCAGGCGCCGCGACCCGCTCGCGACCGCAACGCGAAAGTGAAAGTCGTCGCTGTCGACGCCCTGCGAATAGCTCGAGTCATCGTTCGACTGGCTTCGCGTTTTCTGCCGCATCAGAAGATCTTCGATGTCCGCGAGTTCGTCGTCCGGACACCGTTCGGCGGCCAGCCGCGCCGCCAGCCCTTCCAGATTCTGCCGTATCTCGTACAACTCGACCAGATCCGCCTCGCTCATTGTCACCACACGCGCGCCGGCGTGCGCCGTCCGTTCGACCAGAGAGCGGCCTTCGAGGCGCCGGAGCGCTTCCCGCAGCGGTCCCCGGCTGACGCCGAGCCGGGAGGCCAAAGCCTCCTCCCCGAGCTTCGAGCCCATCGCAATCTCGCCGCTGACGATGTCGCGCTCGAGAAGGCGGAACGCCCGATCGCTCTGCGTGTCGTCCTCATTGTCGACAGACATAGGCCTATTTTCCTTTATCGGTGACATTTTTGGATAATAATGCATTCATTGTTGACAATCTCATACCATGACTGAATTATGAATTCAAATTAAGCGGTCGGGAATGACCGTGCACCAAGAGGGACAACCCTCATCTACCGGGAGAAAACCATGAAGCATGTCATGAGAGGCATGATTGGCCTCGTATCTGGAGCCGTCCTTGCATTTGCCGGCCCCGCCTTCGCCAAGGATCCCGCCTACCCCGACTACCCCCACAAGACCGTCACGCTGATCACGAGTTCCGGCCCCGGCGGCGGCGGCGATGTGTTCCTGCGCAATCTGGTGAAAACCCTCGGCCCCAAATGGGGCATCAACTTCGTCGTTGAAAACGTGCCGGGTGCGGGCGGCGCGAACGCCATGCGCCGCATTGTCGAGGGACCGTCCGACGGCTCGCTGTTCTACGGCGTTTCCACCCAGCATGTCGTCGTGTCGGTACTCAGCGACCCGCCGGTGACCTACAAGGACATGCAGCCCATCGTGAACGTTCTGTTCGACGCGCCGGTCTTCTATGTGCGTGCGGACAGCCCGTTCAAGACCCTGACCGACCTGATGGATTACGCCAAGGCGAACCCCGGAAAGCTGAAATTCGGCGCGGGTTCGGCAGCTTCCATCGACCGCATGGTCGTGGAAACGCTCAAGATCAAATCCGGCCTCGAATTCGTTGTCGCGACGCATGACAGCGGCGGACAGCTGATGCTCAACGTGCTCAGCGGTTCCGTCGATGCCGGTTCCGGCGATGCACAGGAAGTGGAAGCCCAGGTTGCCGCGGGCAAGCTGCGCATCATCGCCGCCGTCATGGACGACCGCATCGCCAATTATCCGGACATACCGACGGCCCGGGAACAGGGTGCGGACGTCGCGGCCATCGGCTGGCGCGGCCTCGTCGCCAAGAAGGGCACTCCCCCGGAGATCACGGACGCCTGGCAGAAAGCTGTCCAGCTCGTGCTCGAAGATCCTGAGTACAAAGAGTTCTACACCAAGAACAACGGCATCCCGGCCTACCGGACCGGCAAGGACTTCGACGAACTGACCAACAAGTTCGCGTCCGACATGCAAGCGTTCTTCACCGAAGTCGGCATCATCAAGAAGTAACCCGAACGAGGGCAATCGGCGATGAACAAGGATATCGTCTCCGGGGCGGTGATGCTCGCGGTCTCTGCGGCCTATTACATTGGCGGCGCGCGTCTTCCGACCAGCATTCTGGACACAGCCGTCAGTTCCGCGACCTTCCCCAAGATCATCGGGGCGGCCGGTATGGTCCTGTCTCTTGTTCTCATCGCACAGGGCGTTGTGCGGCGGCGGGCCATTGCGTCCGCCGCCGCCGAGGCTCCGCAGGATTGGGGAAAGCACCGCAAGGCGCTCGGCCTGTTCCTCGTCGCGTGCGGGTACATCCTCGTCCTCGAATTCTTCGGCTACATTGCAGCCGTCATTACACTCATCCCGGCCGTCGCCATGTATCACGGCATCCGGCCGGGGCCTCAGCTCGCGGCGGTCTCCGTGGGCGGCGCCGTCCTGTTCTGGCTGTTCTTCGTCAAGCTGCTCGGCATTCACATGCCGCCCGGCATCGTCTGGCGCGCGCTCGGTCTCGCCTGAGCACCACCGGACAACGCAACAGGGAAATCTGTCATGAACGGCTTTGAAATCGCCTTCAACACACTGACGACCACCCCCGCCGTGTTTGCCGCCATTGCCGGCGTCGCCTGGGGCATTCTCGGCGGCGCCCTGCCCGGCATTTCCGCCTCCATCACCATGGCGCTGCTCCTACCCTTCACCTTCGGCATGGACCCGACCGTGGCGATCATCATGCTCGCCTCGAGCGGGTCCATACCCGCCATTCTCATCCGCACGCCCGGCACCAGCGCCGCCGTCACCACGGCCATCGAAGGCTACCAGATGCACCGGCAGGGCAAGGGCGCCGAAGCGCTCGGCATCTCGCTGGCCTGCGGCACCGTCGGCGGACTGATCGGCATGATCCTGCTTGTGGCGCTGATGGAGCCGCTCACCAAGATCTCGCTGCTGTTCTCGACGCCCGCTTATTTCGCGCTCGGCATTTTCGGCATCAGCGTCCTGTCCTCGCTGTCCGAGGGCTCGGTGGTCAAAGGCTTCCTTGCGGCTCTTGTCGGCATCGCGATTTCGACGGTCGGCCTCGATCCGCTGTCGGGCCTGTCGCGCTACACGTTCGGCTCGATCGAGCTGATGAGCGGCATCGAACCCATCCTCGTGATGGTCGGCGTCTTCGCGATCACCGAACTTTTGATGCAGGTCAGCGAAGCTGATTGGGAGAAGACCGCCAAAAGCATGCGCATCAAGCTGCCGAGCCTGAAGATGTGGAAGCGCCTGTGGCTTCCGACATCGATCGGCTCGGGCGTCGGCGCGGTCGAGGGCGTCATCCCCGGCGCAGGCGCCACCGTTGCCTCCTTCCTCTCCTACAACGAGGCCCGGCGCTGGTCGAAGCACCCCGAAGAATTCGGGCACGGCTCCCCCGAAGGCGTCGCCGCGCCGGAAGCCGCCAACAACACGGTTGCCGCCACAGCCCTCGTACCGACGCTTGCCTTCGGCATTCCCGGCTCGGGTTCGATGGCGGTGCTTCTCGGCGGCCTCATCCTTCACGGCCTCGAGCCGGGCCCGCTTCTGATCGAGAAGAACCCCGTCTTCGTGTACAGCCTGTTCGGCGGACTTTTCGTCGCTAATCTCTCGCAGATCGTGCTCGGCTATCTGATGATGCCGCCCTGCATCTGGCTCGTGAACCAGCACAAGGGCTATCTGGCCGCGGGCGTCATGCTCCTGGTGTTTTCCGGCATCTATTCGGTGAATGCCAGTGTGTTCGATCTCGGCATCGTGCTGGCGGCGGGCGCCATCGGCTACATCATGAAGATCTACGGCTTCCCGCTTCTTCCGATGGTGCTCGGGCTCGTTCTCGGAAGCATGATCGAACGTAATTACCGCCGTTCGGTCGAACTGAGCTACGGCGACAATTCGATCTTCTTCCAAGACACCACCGCCGCCATCCTCATCGGCCTCGCGCTCGTCTTCTTCATCGGCTCGACCGTCTCGGAAATCCGCAAGAACAGGCGGGAATCCGCGAACCAGTCCGCCACCACTTCCGAAACCATCAATCAGGCAGGGTAATCATGGCAGCCACACTCAGGGACCGCATCGGCGTCGATCTTGGCCAGCGCAACAAGATCGAGGACGGGCTTGCCGCCGCCGTCAAGCACGGCATCAAATATCTCGATCTGAAGATCGACGTCGCGCCCAACGCGATCGAGACGCTGACCCCGGAGCGCATCAAGGGCATCCGCGACATCTGCGACAAGCACGACATCCATGTCGGCATTCACACCATGTCGGCCGTCAACATGGCCGAAGTCGCACCGCATGTGCGCGACGGCGTCGACCGCTATTACTGGGGCCATATGGACGCCTGCAAGAAGCTCGGCGGCGAATGGATGGTCATCCACGCCGGCTACCACTTCACCTCCGATGTGCAGATGCGCATGGACGCCGGTCTTGAGCGGATCAAGCGCATGGTCGATCACGCCGAGAAGCTCGGCCTCACCCTTCTTCTCGAAAACATGAACTGGGAGCCGGACGACGCCGAGGTGCACTACCTCGCGCACAATGTCGAGGAGACGAAGTTCTATTTCGACCGCCTCGATTCCCCTCATTTGCGCTGGGCGTTCACGGCCAACCACGCCCACATCGTGGAAGACGGCGTCGATGCCTTCCTGCAGGCCTTCGACATCAAGCGCTGCGACGAGGTCCGCCTCGCCGATTGCTGGCGCAACGGCAAGGAGGAGCACCTTCTCCCCGGTCAGGGCGATTTCGACTTCGCGGGCCTGTTCCGCAAGCTGGACGACCTCGGGTTCGAAGGTCACTACATGAACGCCTTCGGCTCCCTTGAGGACATGATCGAAGGCCGCGAAGTGCTTGCCCGCACACAGGTGACAGCCTGACTCCCACGCACGCTGTCCGACCCAACTGAAAAAGCCCCGCTTGCGCGGGGCTTTCTTTTTTGTCGCCGGCCTCAGTGGGCCAGGATCGCCAGCAGCAGCAGAGCCACGATGTTCGCGATCTTGATCATCGGGTTCACCGCCGGGCCGGCCGTGTCCTTGTAGGGGTCGCCGACGGTGTCGCCCGTCACCGCGGCCTTGTGGGCTTCCGAACCCTTGCCGCCGTGATGGCCGTCCTCGATGTACTTCTTCGCATTGTCCCAGGCACCGCCGCCCGCCGTCATGGAAATGGCGACGAACAGCCCGTTGACGATGACGCCGAGAAGAAGCGCACCCAGCGCTGAGAACGCCGCCGACTTGCCCGCGATGCCGAGGATCACGAAGAAGAACACGATGGGGGACAGAACCGGAAGCAGCGAGGGGATGATCATCTCCTTGATCGCCGCGCGGGTCAGCATGTCCACCGCACGCCCGTAATCGGGGCGCGTCGTTCCTTTCATGATGCCGGGATTTTCGCGGAACTGGCGCCGCACCTCCTCGACCACCGCACCCGCCGCGCGCCCGACCGCCGTCATGCCCATCGACGCGAAGAGGTAGGGCAGAAGGCCGCCGAACAGGAGGCCGACGACGACATACGGATTGGCCAGCGAGAAATCGAGCTGGACCCCCGCGAAGTACGGGAACTGCGTCGGATTTGCGATGAAGTAGTTCAGGTCCTCCGTATAGGCCGCGAACAGAACGAGCGCGCCGAGGCCCGCCGATCCGATCGCATAGCCCTTGGTGACGGCCTTCGTCGTGTTGCCGACCGCATCCAGCGCGTCGGTCGTTACGCGCACGCTCTTGTCGAGACCGGCCATTTCGGCAATGCCGCCGGCATTGTCCGTGACCGGCCCGAACGCATCGAGCGCGACCACCATGCCCGCCAGCGCCAGCATGGTCGTGACGGCGATGGCGATGCCGTAAAGACCGGCGAAGCCAAAGGTCACGATGATGCCCGCGATGATGATGAGCGCGGGAAGCGCCGTTGCTTCCAGCGAAATCGCAAGGCCCTGGATGATGTTGGTGCCGTGGCCCGTGACGGAGGCCTGCGCGATGGACTGCACCGGACGGAACGGGGTGCCGGTGTAATATTCGGTCACCCAGACGATGAGCCCGGTCACAACGAGGCCCGCGACGCCGCAGAAGAACACGTCAAGACCGCTGAAGGTGAGCCCCCTCGACGTCGTGAGTTCCGTGCCGAAGCCGATCGTGAAATGCGTCACGATGGCAAGCCCGACCACGGACAGAAGCGCCGAGGCGATGAGGCCCTTGTAGAGCGCCCCCATGATCGATTGCGAGGGCCCGAGCCGGACGAAGAATGTTCCGGCGATGGAGGTCACGATGCAGACTGCGCAGATGGCGAGCGGAAAGATCAGGCTGCTCGTCAGGAAGTCGGTCCCTGCGAAGAAGATCGAGCCGAGCACCATGGTCGCGACCACGGTGACCGCATAGGTCTCGAACAGGTCCGCCGCCATGCCCGCGCAGTCGCCGACATTGTCGCCCACATTGTCGGCGATGGTGGCGGGATTGCGCGGATCGTCTTCGGGAATGCCCGCCTCGACCTTGCCGACGAGATCGCCGCCGACATCCGCACCCTTGGTGAAGATGCCGCCGCCAAGGCGCGCGAAGATCGAAATGAGCGAGGCACCGAAACCGAGCGCCACGAGACCGTCCACGATGTTACGGTCGTTTGGCGCATAGCCGAGCATGCCCGTCAGGATGGCGTAATAGCCCGCGACCGACAGCAGCGCGAGACCGGCAACCAGCATGCCCGTCACCGCGCCTGCCCTGAAGGCGATGTCGAGACCTTCCGCAAGCCCCTTGCGCGAGGCCTCCGCCGTCCGAACGTTTGCACGTACGGACACATTCATTCCGATGAAGCCTGCCGCACCGGAAAGAATGGCCCCAATGGCAAAACCAACGGCCGCGATGGGTGATAGAAGGAACGCGACGACGATGAAGATGACAACGCCGACGGCGCCGACGGTCGTGTACTGACGCCTCAGATAGGCCTGCGCGCCCTCCTGGATGGCGCCGGCAATCTCCTGCATCTTGCTGTTGCCCGCTGGGGCCTTGAGAATGCTTTGTATCGTGTAAATGCCATAAATCAGCGCGAGCGCACCCGCGCCTAAAATCCCCCATAAAGCGAGCATGTTGGCATCCTTGCGCGTTAAGGAGCCCGGAGGGCTCCCTCCCCGTGACGTTCGGTCTCTTTGATGCGGGTCGGCCCCGAACATGGCCGCCACATGCAAGAGACTGCCAGAGCTTTGAAATTCCCGCAATCAGACGCGTGGGGGGCTCAGCGCAAAGAATTGAAGGTCAGTTCGGCCCGCGGTTCAGGGCCTTTGAAACGAATTCGACCAGCACTTGCGGCGTTGCGGTTACGATCTCGCTCCGGCCAAGGCTGCGGAAACCGCCGAACAGCGCCTCGGCGCCGGGGCTCGATGCGAAGACGAGCCCGTCCATGGCCGTGGTGTGCGCGGTGATCCCGCTTTCGACCTCGATCCGGTAGCCGTGGCTTTCGACGCGGCCAAGGACCTCGCGATGCAGGGCCTCGCTGTGCGTGGAAATGCACAGATAGTCGATCTTGCGCTGGTCCAGCGATTGCGCCGCCCCTCCCAGCATCTGCACTTCATAGCCTTGGATGTCCGAATGCAGCAGGTTCAGCTTCGGCTTGTCCTTGAGATAATCGTCCACGCGGAACGCGCCGTCCCCGACCATGGCATGAAGGAAATCGCCCTCAAGGCGGTTGCGGCGGAAGTTCTCGATCCCGGCTTTCAGGCCGTTGCGGTCGGGCTCGACCATCACATTGCTCGCGCCGGGGCGGTTCAGCTTCATCCACATCGAGTAATGGCTCCAGTAGGAGCCGAGTTCGAGCATGGACGGGTTGTCGGGAAGCTTTTTGATGAGCTCCTGAAAAACGAATTCCTCGAGCGGCTCGTGAACGCCGCGATTGATGACGAGGATCTGGCTGAAATCCTCGTAATAGGAGCCCGCCCCGGCATAGGGCACTTTCAGCCCGCAATGGGTGGTGACCATCTGATCGGCATCGACTGTGCCGGCCAGCGGATGCCGCTCGATGAGAAGATTGAGCGGATCGGACACGATCTCGCGAAACCGGTCGATGAAGCTGACGGCCTTCGGCGGAACCAGCGCGTCGGCCGAGACGGGTGTCGGCACCATGTGCGGGGAGCGCACCGCTTCAGGGCTCTGGACCAGATTCATCTGCACGTTCACGCGGGGGCCTCGCCGGTCGTCGGACACGCCGTCAGACTGCCGCACGATCCATGCGTGAAGCTGGCCATGCGCGAAGCCAGTCAGGCGCGAAACCGGCCGATCAGCCGCGCGAGCCCTTGGCGATGGGCTCCTGATAGGAAAAGCCCATATCCCAGGGGAAATAGATCCAGGTGTCCTGGCTCACTTCCGTGACGAAGGTGTCCACATTCGTCACGCCCTGCGGCTTGGCGTAGACGCAGGCGAAATGTGCGGCGGGCAGCACTTCGCGCACCTTGAGAGCGGTTTTTCCGGTGTCGGTCAGGTCGTCGATGACGAGAACCCCCTCGCCGCCGTCCTGCGTGAGTTCGGGCGTGACGCCTTTCAGAACCACGAGATCGCCCTGATTTTCATAGTCGTGATAGGAGGCGATGCAGACCGTCTCGATGAAACGGATGTTCAGCTCGCGCGCCACGATGGCCGCCGGCACGAGCCCCCCGCGCGTGATGCACACAACGGCTCTGAAACTGCGCTCCAGCCCCGCGAGCCGCCACGCAAGCGCCCGCGCATCGCGGTGGAACTGATCCCAGGAGACGGGGAAGGCCTTGTCCGGCAGCACCATCCCGCCCCTCAGAAATGCCGGAAGGCGAGACGGTCGAGCACAAGCGGCTGGCCGAAGCGCTCAACGCGGACGCGGCCGGTGAAGGGCTGCGTGACAATCCCGATCTGCGTGACGTCGAGATCGATCAGGCGCGCGGCCTCCTCGAAATCGGCCGCCCGTTCGGGCTCGATTGCAGCCAGCACTTCGTAATCGTCGCCGCCGGTGAGGATGGTCGCCAGCGCGGACGGATCTTCCTCCACCGCTTTTGCGGCCGGGTCGGACAGCGGCACGAGCCCGGCGTCGAGCACCGCGCCGACATCGGAGGCGGAGCACATACGTCCGAGATCGCCCGCGAGGCCATCCGAAATGTCCATGCTGGCCGTCGCAAATTCCGCCATCAGTTCCGCCGCCTTGAGGCGCGGTTCGGGCAGGAGATACCGGTCGAGCAGATGTTCGGCCTCGCCCGTGCTGAGCCCCCAGCGCTTGGCGAGTGTGCCGTCGAGGCGGATCTTGAGGCCGAGCGCCGCATCGCCGATCGTGCCCGTCACATAGAGCTTCTGGCCGGGCACCGCCTTGGTGCGGCGCGGCACATGACCTTTCGGTGCGATGCCGAAGGCGGTGACGGAGATGAGAAGCGGCCCGGGCGTGCGCACCGTGTCGCCGCCATACAGCGCCACGCCGAAATCTTCCTGATCGGCGGCAAGCCCCTCGCAGAAGCTTTCGAGCCAGTCCTCGGACCAGTCTTCCGTCAGCGCGATGGTCAGGAGATATCCGACCGGCTCGGCTCCTTTGGCAGCGAGATCGGAGAGATTGACGCGCAGCGCCTTGCGCGCAACGGCATCCGGCGGGTCTTCGGGAAAGAAATGCACTCCCGCGACAACCGCATCCGTCGTCAGCACAATCTCGAAGCCTTCGGGCGGGTTGTAGGAGGCCGCATCGTCCAGAAGGCGGTCGGCGCCCGGCGCGGTCGCGAGCGGCCGGAAATAACGGGCGATCAGCCCGTCCTCATCTGGCCGCCCGTTCTTCGTCATCGCGCCGCGCCCTCGAACTCGTCGGCGCGGAAATCGCGCGCGAGCGTGTCGAGCACGGCGTTGGTCATCCCGGCTTCTTCCTTGTCGACGAACGCATTGGCGACATCGACATATTCGGTAATGACAACGCGGGCGGGAATGTCCTTGCGGTTGGCAAGCTCGTAGGCGCCTGCCCGCAAAACCGCGCGCAGGATGGCTTCGATGCGCTTCAGCGGCCAGCCTTTGGCAAGCGCGGCATCGATGCCGCGGTCGAGCGCAACCTGGTTGAGCACGACGCCTTCCACGACATCGCGGAAGAAGGCCAGTTCGGCGGGCTTGTAGGCATGGCCCTCGACCTCGCGGCCAAGCCAGTGGCTTTCGAATTCGGCGAAGACATCGGCCATGGGCGTGCCGCCGATGTCCATCTGGTAGAGCGCCTGCACCGCGCCGAGGCGGGAGGCCGAACGTTTCTCGCGCGACATATCAGGCCTCCAGGCTCGCGGCGAACGAACGGGCGTTGCGGATGACGGCAAACACCGCCTCGACGGCACCGCCGCCTTTGTCGCCGCGGTCCACCTTGGCGCGTTCCCAGGCCTGCTCCTCATTCTCGACCGTCAGAATGCCGTTGCCGACCGGAATGCCGCGCTTGACGGAAAGCTCCATCAGGCCGCGCGAGCTTTCATTGGCGACGATCTCGAAATGATAGGTTTCGCCGCGAATGATCGTGCCGAGCCCGACCACGCCGTCGAACGGGGCATCGTTGTCATAGGCGATGTCGAGCGCGATGGCCGCCATGCCGGGAATTTCGAGCGCGCCCGGAACCGTGAGCTTGCTGTAGGTCGCGCCGTTTTCCTTGATCTTGTTGATCGCGCCGCGCAGCAATTCGTCGGCAAGGTCGTCGTAGAACCTGCCTTCCACGATCAGGATATGCGCGCGCACAGGCTCAACGGCCTGATCGCGCCGCTTCGGAACGGCCATCTTCATCCTCGTCATCCCGGACGGCGCAGCCGAGCCGGGATCGTTCTGTGTTTGACAATGCGATCCCGGATCGCGCAAGGCGCGTCCGGGATGACGCAAGGGCCTAGCCCGCCGCGCCTGCCTCCGCAAGCCGCGCGGCATAGCGCGCCATCAGATCAACCTCGAGATTGATCCGGCTGCCCACCTGCCATGCGGAAAGCGTCGTCCTGTCCAGCGTGTGCGGAATGATCAGCACGGAAAACCGACGGCCGGAAACCGCGTTCACCGTCAGCGACACGCCATCGAGCGCAACCGAACCTTTTGCCGCGATGAACTTCGCAAGCTCCGGCGGCGCTTCGAGCGTGAAGCCGACTGCCTCTCCCTGATCGTCGCGCACGACGATCTCGGCAACGCCGTCGACATGTCCCGCAACCAGATGGCCGCCAAGCTCATCGCCCATCTTCAGCGCCCGTTCGAGATTGAGGCGGCTGCCCTCGCTCCAGTCGCGCGCGGTGGTCACGCGCAGCGTTTCGGGGGCGGCATCGAAGCTCGTTCGGGTGCGGCCGTCCTTGCCGGTCGCAATCTCCGTCACCGTCAGGCAGACCCCCGAACAGGCGATCGAGGCGCCAAGCTCGATTGTGGCGGGGTCATAGGACGAAGCAACGACAAGACGCTTCACCGCGCCGTCGGGCGTGACGGAGACGATCTCGCCTATGTCGGAAACAATACCGGTAAACATCAGCCTCGCTCATACACGAAGATTCGATCCGCGCCCGCATTGTGCGTCGCGCGCAGCTCCAGGCCATTGGCCTCAAGCACATCGCCATGCGGCTCCGAAAAGGCATCGAGCCCGTCATCGGGCAGCGCAACCGGACTCTGGAAGATGACGGCCTCGTCCACCAGCCCCTCCTTCAGCAGCGCCCCGGCAAGAAGCGGCCCGCCCTCCACCATCAGCCGGGTGATGCCGCGGCTGCCGAGAAGGCGCAGCGCCACCGCCAGATCGAGATGTCCGCCCTCCGCCACTGGCGCGCGAACCACCTCGACCCCGAGCGGCGCGAGCATGCCTTCGGCTTCCGGGCAGCTCTCCGCGCCGGTCACGATGCAGACCGGCACCTGCCGCGCCGTTTGCACCAGTTGCGAATCCAGCGGCACACGAAGCCGCGTGTCGAACACCACACGCAGCGGCGAGCGGTCCTCCATGCCCGGCAGGCGGCAGGTCAGCAGCGGATCGTCGGCCAGCACCGTGCCGATGCCGACCGCGATCGCATCGCTCCTCGCGCGCATCATATGGACCATTCCGCGCGTCTCTTCGCCGGTGACGGGCACGGTCTTTCCGCCCGCCAGCGCCACTTTCCCATTGGCGGAAACCGCCATTTTCAAAGTGACATAGGGCCGTTTCTTCGCAATGACGCTGAGATGCCCGGCATGCGAACGCCGCGCCTCCTCGCGCAGCACGTCCTCGCGCACGTCTACCCCTGCGGCGCGCAAGCGCGCATAGCCCTGCCCGCCGACCAGCGGGTTGGGATCTTCGATGGCGGACACGACACGCGAAATCCCCGCCTCCACGATCGCGTCCGCACAAGGAGGCGTCCTGCCGTGGTGGGAACAGGGCTCAAGGCTGACATAGAGCGTCGCGCCCCGCGCCGCCTCTCCCGCCTCCGCCAGCGCAACGCGCTCGGCATGCGGGCGGCCGCCCTGTTTCGTCCAGCCGCGTCCGACGATGACGCCATCCTTCACCACCAGCGCGCCGACGGCGGGGTTCGGCCAGGTGCGGCCGAGTTCTCGTTCGCCAAGGCTGATGGCAGCGCGCATATAGCGGGCATCGTCATCCGCCTCGGGCGGGTGTTCCGAGGCGATAGTCACGATCAGGCGTCCGGAGAATTTTCGTTGGCGAGTTCGGCGATGGCGACTTCGAAATCGCGCATTTCGCGGAAATTGCGGTAGACCGAGGCGAAGCGCACATAGGCCACGCTGTCCACGGTCTTCAGTTCTTCCATGACGAATTCGCCGATGGTCGCGGACGGGATTTCCGCCTCGCCCGAGCCTTCGATCTTGCGCACGATGCGGCTCGCCATCTCGCTGATCTGATCCGGCTCGACCGGTCGCTTGCGGCAGGCAATCCCGATGCTCCGCTCCAGTTTCTCGCGCTCGAACGGAATGCGGCGGCCGGAGCGTTTCAGCACCGTCATTTCACGAAGCTGCACGCGCTCGAACGTGGTGAAGCGCCTCTCGCAAGCCGCGCAGACGCGGCGGCGACGGATCGCGGTCTCGTCTTCGGTCGGCCGCGAGTCCTTCACCTGCGTGTCGAGACTGCCGCAATATGGACAGCGCATGCGCGCCCCTCGCCGGTGTTACAGCTTGTCGTAAATCGGGAACCGCTTCAGAAGCGCCTTGGCCTGCTCGCGCACCTTGCCTTCGACGAGACTGTCTTCCTCGACGCCCTTCTGCGACAGGACATCGAGCACCTCGGCGATCATGTCGCCGACTTCCTGGAATTCCTTGACGCCGAAACCGCGCGTCGTGCCCGCCGGCGTGCCGAGGCGAATGCCGGACGAGATCATCGGCTTTTCAGGGTCGAACGGAATGCCGTTCTTGTTGGTCGTGATGTTGGCACGGCCGAGCGCGATCTCGGAGACCTTGCCCGTCAGCTTTTTCGGACGAAGATCGACCAGCATCAGATGGCTGTCCGTACCGCCGGACACGATGTCGAAGCCGTGGCCCTTGAGATTTTCGGCCAGCGCACGAGCGTTCTCGATCACGTTCTTGGCGTAGATCTTGAAGTCCGGACGCAGCGCCTCGCCGAACGCGACGGCCTTCGCCGCGATGACATGCATCAACGGGCCGCCCTGCTGGCCGGGGAACACGGCGGAATTGATCTTCTTCGCCAGATCCTCGTCATTGGTCAGGATCATGCCGCCGCGCGGGCCACGCAGCGTCTTGTGGGTCGTCGTGGACACGACGTCCGCATAATCGACCGGGTTCGGATGCTGGCCGCCCGCGACGAGGCCCGCGAAATGGGCCATGTCGACGAACAGCTTCGCCCCAACGGCATCGGCGATCTCGCGGAAGCGCTTGAAATCGGGATGGCGCGAATAGGCCGAATGGCCCGCGACGATCACCTTCGGCTTGTGCTCATGGGCAAGACGCTCGACCTCGTCGTAATCGATGAGGTGGGTGTCCGGCGTCACGCTGTAGGCGACCGGCTTGAACCATTTGCCCGACACCGTGACCGGCGAGCCATGCGTGAGGTGGCCGCCCGCCGCGAGGTTGAGGCCCAGAAAGGTGTCGCCCGGCTGCATCAGCGCCATGAAGACGGCGGCGTTCGCCTGCGCGCCCGAATGGGGCTGCACGTTTGCGAATTTGGCGTTGAACAGGCGCTTGGCGCGGTCGATGGCGATCTGCTCGACGATGTCGACATACTGGCAGCCGCCATAATAGCGGCGGCCCGGATAGCCCTCGGCATATTTGTTGGTGAGAACAGAGCCCTGCGCGTCCAGAACGGCCTGCGAGACGATGTTCTCGGAGGCGATCAGCTCGATCTCCTCGCGCTGGCGCGTCAGTTCCTTGTGCACCGCACCGAAAACCTCGGTGTCGGCCTCATCGAGAGACGCGGAAAAGAAGCCGTTCGCGCCCGGCGCGGCGCTGGTATTGGTCGCAGTCATCAAGAAACTCCCAGCCGGCGACCGGAAAGACCCCCGCACGGCGCATCAAGCCTGCGGAGTTACCATATCCGGTAGCTCCCGGCCAAGAGGATACCAGTCCTTTTGCTGCCTTCGTGCGGAAAGGACGCGGCGCTGCCGCAAGGCTTTAGCGCAGCAGGCCCTCGCGCTTCAGGCGCTGTTCGAGCTTGCGGATGGCGAGGCGCTGCAGGTCGGCGCGTGCGGCTGTGGCCGGTCCCACGGCGGACACTTCGACGCCGGTCGAGACGTGAATGGCCGAAACCTTCACGCTCGCACCCAGCGCAAAAAATTCGAGGTAAACCTCTCCAAGGTCCGGTCCGCCGGACTCACTGGATCGCGGCGAGCTGCCCAACACCATCGAAATTGTAGACGTCGTCCCGGAACTGCGTGATGCCGTTCTCGTCCGCCCAGGCGGTGATGTAGACCCAGTGCACCGCCACAGGCTGCTTCAGCTTGGCGTCGATGCGCCCGCCGGAGCGGATGGCTTCGTCGATCTGCGGACGCTCCCAGTTCGGCGTTTCGCGCAGCAGCCAGTCGGCCAGTTCGCGCACGTTCTGCACGCGCACGCAGCCCGAGGAATGGAAGCGCGCGTTTTCGCCGAACAGGCCCTTCGAGGGCGTGTCGTGCATGTACACGCCTTCGGTGTTCGGCATGTTGATGCGCATCGTGCCCATCGAGTTCAGATCGCCCGGGTCCTGCGTGAAGCGATAGCTCATCGCCTCGTCGCTCTGCCAGTTCACCTGTTCAGGCATCAGCTCTTCGCCGCGCTGTGTGAAGATGCGGATCTTGTTCTTGGTCAGGTAATCCGGCTCCGTCTGCATCTTGGGGATCAGGTCCTTGCGGATGATCGATGCGGGCACGGTCCAGTACGGATTGAAATTGACTTCCTGGATCTTCACCGCCAGTTCCGGCGACTGCCGGTCCGGCTTGCCGACGACAGCGGTGTGGCGCAGTTCGACGACACCATCCGAAACGGCCTCGACCTGCTGACCGGGAATGTTGACGGTGACGAAACGGCGGTCGAGTTTCTTCGTCAGCTTGGCGAGGCGCTCGATGCTCTTTTCGATCTGCATCCGGCGCATCGACACGGGAACGTTCATCGCCCGGCGGCTGTCAGGGCCGACCGCGCCGTTGACGATCAGGCCGTGGCGCGCCTGAAAGCGCTTCACCGCCGCGTCGACATACGAATCGAACACGTCCGAATTGCCCAGATTGTCCGGCAGGTCGCCGGAAATGGTCAGGCGCTGGCGCAGCGTCACGACATCGGGATGGCGGGTGCCGAGCTTCAGCACCGGCCCTTCCGGAACCACCGGCCAGCCGCCCTGCTGCTCGATCATCACGTAACGCTGGAGGATGCCCTGCGTGGCGTGCAGCGTTTCCTGGCTGAGAATCGGCACGGAACTGCGCGGCATGGTGACGGATGACGGCGCGCTGTCGAAGCGCTGCTCCCATTCCACTTGCGCGAAGGCTCTGCCGCCGGCCAGAGCCAATGCAGTGAAGGCCACACCCAGCCGCAACGCGGCCCGCCTCGACATTCCGGAAGACATCATCTGGCAAAAACCCTCGGAAGGCACCGCCCCTGCCTTGCAGATCGCGTAACATGCTCACGGTTAACGGACAACGACTGCGATCCGGCGCAAGGCGAGACTCGCAGTTTCGTGACGGTCAGAAGAACACAGACTTTGGGGCCAAACCGTGATGCGCCGGCGGGAAAACAACGCGTGTTGCGCGCGTGCTACAATCCGGGCGGCCGCGGCTGGGGCAAAGGCGCGGGCCACATATTGGGAACCGTCGGCACTTCGATCGGCGGCGGCAGCGGCGGCAGCAGCGTCGGCTCGAGGGGAATCTCCTCGCAGGCGCTGTGAAAGGCCGCATTGGCGCCCAGCCAGAACGGCAGGACGCAGAGCGCAACCACAAGCGCCGGAATGCCCGGATGCCACCGCCCCCGCGCGCCGCGGAACACCGCAAAACCGAGAAAGGCCAGGCAGGCGACGAAGAACACCGAGCCGAACAGCAGATCCCACCATTCAAGGCACAGCGCATAAGGGTTGAGACCGGCACGAACCGCCAGAAGGCTCGCAAGGGCCGCCACCGGCACGATGGCCAGCACATACCAGTGCCCCCACCAGCGCCCCGGGCCCGCGCTTTCCGGGACGACGATGAGGCCCGAAACATTCCGCTTCACCCGCGTCAGCGGGCTCTCCAGCAAAGCGGCGGCCTCGGCCGCCGCCAGGGTTTCCGCCTCGCCAGCGCTGTCTGCCTCGCCGCCTTCGTCGGCGTCCGGCTTCATGTCCTTGCTGTTCCAGGCCGCGATATCGGGATCGCTGCCGAGATCGGGCCCGGCCTCGTTGCCGGGCGCATCGGCAACGGGGTCCCCCGTCACGGGTGCGGCGGGCTCGTCCTCAAGCTCTGGCTTCGCCTTGGACGCCTCGCGGAACGCGCGCCAGCCACCCTCGCTGATCACGGCAGATAATCCGCATCGAACCCGAAGCGCAGCGTGCAGGTGAAGTACGTCTCGCCCGCCCGCTCGACCGGCTCGTTGAGGAACAGCAGATAGGGCACGAGCTTGCCCTGACGGCAGAACTCCTTCAGCCAGGTCCAATCGTCCCAGTCGCTGAGCTTTTCAAGAAGGCTCTTGGAAATCAGCCGCGGAATGGGCACAAACCTCCGGCCATCCTGAAGAGGCCCCAGATAGGATTGTTCGAGATGTTCACGCAAAGGCTGCTCGCCCAGAACGTGACACTTTTCTGGCTCAAGCCTCACCATTGAAAGAAAATACTCGGCCGTCGGCACGTTCAGCGCCAGCCGGTTCAGCTCCGCCGCCGTGCACGGCTGGTCGGCAGGCAGATCCGCCAGGTCGAGTATATGTGGAACGTACAGACGGTAGAGATCTTCGCCTGTGAACACCCGGTCGTCCAACACAATCCCCCCAGTCGACAACCATTACTGGATCGCGGACGGAGAAGAGGTCTGGAAAGACCCGACCGGGCGTACACCCGAACAGCAGCGCGTTGCCGCGCTTGAAGCTTATCCCGATCCGCCGCCCCCGGAGGCGACGAAAGCCATCCAGGCCCCGTCCCATCCGTCTCCGCCGCCCACTTTTGAAGAAATTTTCGCCCCGCTGCAATCGCTCGTTGGCCTCGACGCCGTCAAAGACGACCTCATGGCGCTTTACGATGCGGCCTATTCCATTGCCGCCGTTGCGAAAGCGGGCGGCAGGATCGAGGAGATGCCGACGCTCCACATGGCCTTCCTCGGCAATCCCGGAACCGGCAAGACGACCGTCGCGCGGCTGTGCGGTGCCATGTTCTACCATATGGGTTTCCTGAAGACGGACATGTTCGTCGAGGTCGACCGGGGGGCGCTCGTCGGCGCCTATATCGGCAAGACCGAGGAAAACCTGCGCGGCAAGATCGCTGCCGCGATGGACGGCGTGCTGTTCATCGATGAGGCGCACGCCCTCTTCAAGAAAGACAGCCCGCGCGATTTCGGCGGCGATGCGGTGAACATCCTCGTCAAGGCGATGGAAGACCACCGCCACCGCCTCGTCGTCATCCTCGCCGGCTATTCGGACGAGATGCACGATTTCCTGGATTCCAATTCGGGCCTCAGATCGCGCGTCGGCCGCATCGTCGAATTTCCCGATTACGACGTCGAGGAACTGGTTCGCGTCTTCGAGCAGTTCGCGGCCAAATCCGGCTGGGAGCTCGATGAGGGCGGCCTCGAGGCCCTGCGCCGGACGATCGCCACGGTGTACAAGTCGCGCGATCACCATTTCGGCAATGCGCGCGACATGCGCCGCCTGCTCGACCGCGTGCGCGAGCGCCACGGACGGCGCCTGCGCACCGAGGGCGCCGACGATCCGCGCATCATCACTGCCGCCGACATTCCCGAAACCATCGCCTCGGCGCCGCCGCGAAAACGCCGGGACGCGTCCCCCCCGCCCGAGGATTACGACGACGCTCTTGTGTAGGTACACCTCAGCATCGCGAGGCACCACCTCCCCTTTCGCATCGCCGCCGGCTTCGAAAGATCGTCTATCTGTCGCGCGGCGCGTACAGGCTGGCCAGACAAAACGGTGAAACGCCTTACACCACGCCTGTAAACAGCTCCGGCGCGGCTTTCATCCGCGCGATGTCGCGCATGGGCGGCGCGCCGAATGTACGGGCATATTCGCGGGAGAACTGGGAGGGGCTTTCATAGCCCACATTGTGCCCGGCCGTCGCCGCGTCCATCGCGGCGCTGAGGATCAGGCGGCGCGCCTCCTGCAGGCGAAGCTGCTTCTGGTATTGCAGCGGGCTCAACGCGGTTACGGCCTTGAAATGGGAGTGCAGCGCTGACGTGCTCATCCGTGCTTCTTTGGCGATATGTTCGATGCTGAACGGCTCACGGAAGTTCTTCTTGATCCAGCCGATGGCGCGGTTGACCTGCTGAATACGGCTTTCGGCGACCGCGATCTGGCGCAGGCAATGCCCCTGCTCGCCGGTCAGAAGCCTGTACAGGATTTCCCGCTCGGCCAAAGGCGCAAGAACGCCGATATCCCCCGGCTGGCCGAGCAGCTTCACGAGACGGATCACGGCATCGACCAGATCCGGCGTCACCTCCGACAGATGCAGCGCCGAAAACGCCTTCGTCTCCGGCGCCGATCCGAGATTGGCATCGAGCATGATCTGGCCGATCATTGCGGGGTCGAGATCGAGCCGGACCGAGAGATACGGCGTCTCCGGAGAAGCCTCCGTGACATAGCCGACGACCGGGGAATCGACGGAAACGACGAGAAACTTGTCCGCGTCGTACTCGAAAACCGTGTCGCCGAGCAGCGCCTTCTTGCGCCCCTGGACGATCAGGCAGAACGCAGGCTCATGCAGCGAATGCAACGGTTCGGTCGTCCTTGACGAACGGAACAGATGCAGCCGCGGAACGGCCGTTGCCCACACCCCGTCCTTCGTGGCGAATTGTGTAATCAGCTTGGCAAGCTCGTTTCGGCTTTCCATGTCGGCGCACCTCGGTTCTGGCGCACATTAAATCAGCAAATCGAGCTAATTAAAGGGCACCCGCTGCCTTCAGGAGAATTAGGCAAGGCTTGCGGCTTATCAGGCAAGCGCTCCCTCAATCGTCTTCAATTCTGGAGAATCAGGCAATCACGGTGGAGATGTGTTCTACCGTTTCGGCCGCGCGATGCGCCATTTTATCTCCAACGCCGGACGCGATCCCGCCCCGGCCGTCTGACGGAGAAACCCGGATGTCGAACATTTCTGGAAAAGTCATTGCCATTACCGGCGCTTCGAGCGGCATCGGCGAAGCGACCGCCCTCCTTCTGGCCGAACGCGGCGCGAAGATCGTCGTCGGCGCGCGCCGTACGGACCGCCTCGAAAAGCTCGCGGAAACGATCGCCGCGAAGGGCGGCGAAGCGCGCTTTCGCGCCGTCGACGTCACCAGCCGTGACGACACGCAGGCCTTCGTCGACTTCGCGCGCGCCGAATTCGGCCGCGTGGACGTGCTCGTCAACAATGCCGGCGTGATGCCGCTCTCGCTCATGGGCGACCTGCACATCGAGGACTGGGACCGGATGATCGACGTCAACATCCGCGGCGTGCTGCACGGCATCGCGGCGGTGCTGCCCGACATGCAGAAGAATGGCGGCCAGATCGTCAACGTCGCCTCGATCGGTGCTCACATGGTCATGCCGACCGCCGCCGTGTACTGCGCCACCAAATACGCGGTGTGGGCAATCTCGGAGGGCCTGCGGCAGGAAAACCCGAACGTCCGCGTCACAACGATTTCCCCCGGCGTGGTGGCGACCGAACTCGGACACGACATTCCGGACGCCAACACCCAGGGCGTGCTCGTTGAACTCCGCAAGAATGCGCTGACACCGGACGCCATTGCCCGCGCCATCGCCTATGCGGTCGAGCAGCCCGACGAGGTCGATGTGAACGAGATCATCGTGCGCCCGATCGCGGGCTCGATCTGATGCGGCTTCCGGCCCTCGTCGTCATTCCCGCATTCGCGGTTCCGATCGCGGGTGCGTCATCCAGACCCCGAAACATGCAGACACCGGAGCAAAAAATGTCTCATCCCTATTCCGGCACCTGGGTTGCCGAAGACGGCTATTTCCGCCAGCACATTCTGCCCGACGGACGTTACGACGAGGCCCGCGGCGCGAGCGACCAGGCCCGTGGCGGCCATTACGAGATCGATGGCAATGTGATCGACTATTGGGACGATGCGGGCTTCACCGCCGATGGCGTTTTCTTCGACGAGAACACGCTCTTTCACGGCGGCATGATCTTCCGCCGCGAGAAGCCGCAGCAATCATGAGCCGCACTCGTGCAGGCCGCATCCTGCCCCGAGACGGAACCAGGCAGGAGTGAAGCACCGCGCAGGTCCGCGGCGGACATGGCCAGAGCTGCAGTGCGCCGCTTCGACCCCCGCTTGTCGCCGATGATGGGCCGCGAGGGTTAAGCACGGGTTTCAATCCGTGGCCCGCACACCGCCAAACGAAAAAGGCGCCTCCTTTACGGAAGCGCCCTTTCCTTTTGCCGATCCCGCGGAGGATCAGAGACGGTAGCGGATCTGGTCGGTCCAGAAGCGCTCGAGACGCACAAGCGCCTTGTTGATGACGTGGAAGTCGCCCGCATTGATGCCGCCGACCTGCTCGATCGACTTCACATGCTTGGCATAGAGGTCGTCGACGACCTTGTGCACTTCACGGCCCTTGTCGGTCAGGCTGATGCGCACCGAACGGCGGTCCATGCGCGAACGCTGATGATGAAGGAAGCCGGATTCGACGAGCTTCTTCAGGTTGTACGACACGTTCGAGCCGAGATAGTAGCCGCGGGTGCGCAGTTCGCCGGCGGTCAGCTCGGAATCGCCGATATTGTAGAGAAGCAGTGCCTGGACGCTGTTCACATCGGCACGGCCGCGGCGGTCGAATTCGTCCTTGATCACATCCAGAAGTCGGCGATGCAGCCGCTCCACGAGGGTCAGGGCCTCGAGATAGAGCGGACGTACATCCTCACTTTTCTGGGCCGGTTCGCCACCAACAAGCACAGTCGCAGTTTTAGACATGGTTACGCCTCGTCAAATCATCGTGGCTGGTGTTCTGGTTTTGCCACTCCTTGTAACGAGTTGTACCCCTATGGGCGTGAAAATGCGTTTAAAAGCCTTGGCTAAATTTGTCTTTATTTTTTGTACTGAACAACCGGTAAACAGGATGAATAATATAGTTTACAAATTCGAATAGATCGCAAGCGCATATCTATACTTAAGAGAGCAACTTATGTTCTTAAGGTTGTATGGCAGAGACTCCAGACGATGCCGCGGAAACAGCAGTCTAGTCGTCTGAAATCTGGGCCACTTTCCAGGTCAGGAAAATATAGCCAAGGATCGCGAGCGCCTCGAACGCGACCAGCCACCACAGCCCGCCGAAGATTTCCGGAAACCCGACGCAGATCGCGATCTGGCTCGCCGCCGCCAGAAGCCAGATCACCGCGCCCCAGGACGATGTCAGCCACAGCCCGACGCCGGCCACCGGGTCCAAAATGGCGAAATAGATGTTCGCCGCCAGAAATTCACCGGCCGCGTCGCCGGTCATTCCTTCGGCGGGGCTGAGCAGCAGGCCCCAATGCACCATGCCCTTGGCGAGCTGGACGAGCGCGAGGAAGCGGAAAAACAGAACGAGATTGTGCGTCCAGTCGGTCACCGGGCGGTCGTCGCTGTGCCGGCGCGGCGCGGGCATCCTGAAACCCGGAAGCTTCATCCCGGCCATCGGAAGCCTGAGCTTCGGAAGCTTGAACTGCGGAATCTCGAACTTGAACATCCGGCTCAGGTCTAGGGGCCGCCCCGGCAGGCGTCAACGCATGTCGGATGGCCGCAAAAAGCATCTTATCTCAAGCAATCTGCGTAACCATTTGAGTTGGAATGGCTTTGCCGGCACAGGCACGAAACCGGGCTGCGTCATCGGCGGACTGTCTGGAAAGCCTCCAATATGCTAGGGAGAAGGTGCCATGCACGACACCGTCGGCCGTTTCCCCCCCAAAGGCGATCCCGCGCGCGAGAACGCGTCGCGCGCCCGCACCGCCACCCTGGACCTCACCGAGCGCCCGCGCCGCAACCGCAAGAGCGAATGGGCGCGGCGTCTGGTGCGCGAAAACGTACTGACGACGAACGATCTCGTCTGGCCGGTTTTCCTCATCGAGGGCGAGCGCCACCGCGAAAAGGTCGCGGCCATGCCCGGCGTCGAGCGGTTGTCCGTGGATGAAGCCGTCGCGGAAGCCGAACGCGCGGCAAGCCTCGGCATTCCGGCCATCGCGCTCTTTCCCTTCACCGATCCGCCGCTGCGCGATGCGCGCGGCTCCGAAGCGCAAAACCCCGACAATCTCGTCTGCCGCGCGCTGCGCGCCATCAAGCGCGCCGTGCCGGAAATCGGCGTCATGACGGATGTCGCGCTCGATCCCTACACGAGCCACGGCCATGACGGGCTTCTGGACGGCGCCGAGATCGTCAACGACGCAACCGTCGATGCGCTGGTCCGGCAGGCCCTGATCCAGGCGGAAGCGGGTGCCGACATGGTAGCCCCGTCCGACATGATGGACGGGCGCATCGGGGCGATCCGCAAGGCGCTCGATGCCGCCGGCCGTACCGACGTGCAGATCGTCGCCTATGCCGCGAAATACGCCTCGGCCTTTTACGGCCCGTTCCGCGACGCCATCGGCACCAATGCCGTTCTCGTCGGCGACAAGCGCACCTACCAAATGGACCCCGCCAACAGCGACGAGGCGCTGCGCGAAGTCGCGCTCGATCTCGAAGAAGGCGCAGACATGCTGATCGTGAAGCCGGGCATGCCCTATCTCGACGTGCTCGCGCGCATCAAGGACAATTTCCAGCGGCCGGTGCTCGCCTATCAGGTGTCGGGCGAATATTCGATGATCGAGGCCGCCGCCGCCAATGGCTGGATCGACCGTGAACGCGCGATGATGGAAAGCCTCGTCTGCTTCAAGCGCGCAGGCGCGGACGCCGTCCTCACCTATTTCGCCCCGGCTGTGGCGGAGCGTCTCAAGAAGGGTTGATTGCACGCGGCAGGGTGGAAGGCTAAGCACGGCCTTCCGCTCGGGAAATCGCCGTGTCCACCTGCCCCGTTTTTCTCATCAATCTCGACCGCAGCCCGGACCGGCTCGCCGCAATGTCCGAACAGCTCGACCGGCTGGGCCTCGACTGGACGCGCGTGCCCGCCGTGGACAGTGCGTCCTTCGGCCCGCTTCCGTGGCCCGATTTCGACCATGAGGCGTTCGACCGCAATCTCGGCAAGGCGCCCAATCCGGGCGAACTCGGCTGCTATCTCAGCCATGTGAAAGCGATGAGAACCATGCTGGCCGGCGGCGCTGACACCGCTCTCATTCTCGAAGACGACGCGGTGCTGGGCGCGGACTTTCCCGCCCTCCTTGCGGACCTGCTCGCGCGCCGCGCCGAATGGGACATGGTCAAGCTGTCGGGTTTTCACGACGGACTGCCGAAAACAAATGCGGTGCTGGCCACCGGCCACCGCCTCGTCAGCTTTCTTGCGAGCAGCCGCAGTTCGGCCGCCTATCTGCTGACGCGGGAGGCCGCCGAAAAGTATCTCGCCCGCCTTCTGCCCATGAGCGTGCCCTACGACCACGCCTTCGATCAGGCCTGGGTGTACGGCCTGCGCGTGCGCGGCGTCCAGCCCTACCCCGTCCGCATAGGCAGCTTCCGTTCGCTGATCGAGCCGACCAGCATGGGCGGCAAGAAACCTTGGCACCGCCGTTCCACCGTATTGTCCTATCGACTTGGCGTCGTCACCCGGCGCATTCTGCATCACCTCGTCACCGACCGCGCCTGGATGTCCTCCCGGGACTGAAACAACGCTCCCTTCCTTTCTTTTCACGGTTTTCCCATGTCGACCCGCCTGCCCGCCACCCTTGCCGACATCCGTGCCGCCGCCGAGACCCTGAAGGGTCAGGTGCTGCGCACGCCGACCTTGCCCGCCCCCAAGCTCTCGATCCTCACCGGCGCCGAGGTCTGGGTGAAATACGAGAACATGCAGGTCACCAACTCGTTCAAGGACCGCGGTGCCTTCGTGAAGCTGTCGAGCCTCGACGCGGCGGCCCGCAAGACCGGCGTCGTCACCATGTCGGCCGGCAACCACGCCCAGGCGGTCGCCTACCACGCCCAGCGCCTCGACATCCCGGCCAAGATCGTGATGCCCGAGCAGACGCCGCAGGTGAAGGTGCGCGCCACCGAGCGCTTCGGCGCGAGCGTCGTGCTGGATGGCGAGACGCTCGCCGAAAGCCAGATCCGCGCCGAGCAGTTCGTGCGCGAGGAAGGCCTCACGCTCGTCCATCCCTACGACGATCCGGCCATCATCGCCGGTCAGGGCACGGTCGCGCTCGAAATGCTGGAGGACGCGCCCGATCTCGACATCATCGTCGTGCCGATCGGCGGCGGCGGGCTCATTTCCGGCATCGCCATCGGCGCGAAGGGCCTTAACAGCGGCATCGAGATCATCGGCGTCGAAAGCTCGCTCTACCCCTCGATGATCAACGCCATGACCGGCAAGCCGCGTCCCAAGGGCGGACCGACGCTCGCGGAAGGCATCGCCGTCAAGAATGTCGGTACGCTCACGTTGCCGGTCGTGCGCGGCCTCGTCTCGGAAGTACTGCTGGCCTCCGAATCCGATCTCGAACGCGCGGTCAACGCCTTCGCCTCATACCAGAAAGCGATGGCCGAAGGCGCGGGCGCGGCGGGCCTTGCCGCCATGCTGGCCTATCCCGACCGCTTCCGGAACAAGAAGGTCGGCATCGTGCTGTGCGGCGGCAACATCGATCCGCGCATCATGGCCTCGATCATGGTCCGCGAACTCGAACGCGAGAGCCGCATCGCGCGCTTCCGCCTGACCATCAACGACCAGCCAGGCGTTCTCGGCCGCGTCGCGACACGGCTCGGCGAACTCGGCGCCAACATCCTCGAAGTCAGCCACGGCCGTCTGTACCTCGACATTCCGGCGAAGGGCGCATCGCTCGACATCACGGTCGAAACACGCGACCGCGCCCATGCCGATCTCGTCCTGCAGGAACTGAACAGTTTCGAAGGCATCCCCTGCCAGCGGATCAACGCCGCCGGCATGCCGATCTGAGCCGATGAACCGCCTGTTCTCGGACCTGCCGACGACGATCTTCGAGGTCATGTCCCTGCTCGCGCGTGAGACGGGATCGATCAATCTCGGCCAAGGCTTCCCGGAAGATCCGGGGCCCGAAGACATCCGCCGCAAGGCCGCCGATGCGGTGCTGAACGGCTACAATCAATACCCGCCGATGATGGGGCTTCCGGACCTGCGCGCCGCCGTGTCCCGACATTACGCACGCTGGCACGATGTGACGTTCGATCCGGACCGCGAAGTGATGATCACCTCCGGCGCGACGGAGGCCATCGCAGGCGCACTCCTCGCGCTGATCGAGCCGGGCGACGAGGTCGTCCTGTTCCAGCCGATGTACGATGCCTATCTGCCGCTCGTGAAGCGCGCGGGCGGCGTGCCGAAGCTCGTGCGCCTTCAGCCACCGCACTGGCGCTTCACCGAGGAGATGCTGGCCGCCGCCTTTACGCCGAAGACGCGCCTTGTCGTCCTCAACAATCCGCTGAACCCCACCGCCACAATGGTCCCGCGCGAGGATCTCGAACTCCTCGCCCGCTTCTGCGAGAAATTCGATGCGGTCGCAGTCTGCGACGAGGTCTGGGAGCATGTCGTCTTCGACGGCCATCGCCATGTGCCGCTGATTGCGCTGCCGGGCATGCGCGAGCGCACCGTGAAGATCGGCTCGGCGGGCAAGATCTTTGCCCTGACGGGCTGGAAGGTTGGCTTCGTCTGCGCGGCGCCGCATCTCATGAAGGCGCTGTCGAAAGCCCATCAATTCCTCACCTTCACCACGCCGCCGAACCTGCAGACGGCGGTGGCCTACGGGCTCGGCAAGGACGACGCTTTCTTCGACGGCATGCGCGCCGGCCTCCAGCGCTCGCGCGACCGCATGGTCGCCGGGCTGACGCAGATCGGCCTGCCGCCGCTGCCCGCCGAAGGCACCTACTTCCTCAACATCGACCTTCAGCCGCTGGGCCTGAACGTGGACGACGAGACTTTCTGCAAGCAGCTCGTTCATGAGCGCGGCGTGGCGCTGATCCCGGTTTCGGCCTTCTATGCGGAAAACCCGGTGACGAGCGTCGTGCGCATCTGCTTTGCAAAAAGCGACGCCACGCTCGATGCCGCGCTGGAAAGATTGTCCGGCCTCAGGAGCTGACCATGCTCAAGACCTATCGGGCCGCCGACGGCCCGCTCGACGTTCTCTTCGTCATGGCGACCGAGGCCGAATACGGCGCCGCCTTGCGGCGGGAAATCGAGCCTGTCATTACCGGCGTCGGGCCGGTGGAAGCCGCCGTCGGCACCCTCGCCGCGCTTCAGAAGCATCCCGCCGATCTCGTGGTCACGCTCGGCTCGGCCGGTTCGCGCACCCTGCCGGAAGCGGAGGTGTTTCAGGTCACCTCCGTCTCCTACCGCGACATGGACGCATCGCCCTTGGGCGTTCCCAAGGGCGTCGTGCCGTTCTCCGACATTCCCGCCGAAATCCCCATCCCGCAGCGCCTGCCGGGCATCGCCAACGCCACGCTCTCGACCGGCGGCGGCATCGTCAACGGCCACGCCTATGCCCACATCGCCGCCGACATGGTGGACATGGAAACCTATGCGGTCCTGCGTGCGGCCCACCGAGCGGGCGCGGCCATGATCGGCCTGCGCGGCATTTCCGACGGCCACGAGGAGATCAAGCGCTTCTCCGACTGGACGCTCTATCTCGCGGAGATCGACGCCCAGCTTGCCGACATCGTCCGCGCGCTGCCGGATTCCTTCGCCGCTCTGCCGAAAGCCTACTGGACGGCGCGCTAGCGTCCCGGACAAGCTGCACGCACGTGCAGCGCCGATCCGGGACCCAGCGCACAATGTGCGCCGCAGGCGCTCGACAGACAGATCAGACGAACAGCCCGACGACAAGGAACGTCGCCGCCGAAATCGCCGCCGCCGCCGGAAGCGTCAGCACCCACGCCACCACGATGTGGCGCGCCACGCCCCAGCGCACCGCGTTGGTGCGGCGCGCCGCGCCGACGCCGACGATGGCGCCGGTGATCGTGTGCGTCGTCGACACCGGAATACCGAGCCAGGTCGCCGCGAACAGGGTGATCGCCCCGCCCGTCTCCGCGCAGCAGCCCTGCATCGGCGTCAGGCGGGTGATGCGCGAGCCCATCGTATGCACGATCCGCCAGCCGCCCATCAAAGTGCCGAGCGCAATGCACGCATGGCAGGAGATGACGACCCAGAACGGCACATAGAATTCAGAACCGAGCATCCCCTGCGAATAGAGCAGCACCGCAATGATGCCCATCGTCTTCTGCGCGTCGTTGCCGCCGTGGCCGAGCGAATAGAGCGAGGCCGACACGAATTGCAGCACACGAAACACCTTGTCGGCAAAGAACGGCGTCTGCCGCACGAACAGCCAGGAGACGGTGAGGATCAGAAGAAGCGCCAGCACGAAGCCGGTCGCGGGCGACAGAAAAATGGCCCCCACCGTCTTGGCGAGCCCCGCAATGATGATGGTGCCGGTGCCGGCCTTGGCCACGGCCGCGCCGACAAGCCCGCCGATCAGGGCATGGGACGAGGACGAGGGAATGCCCAGCGCCCATGTAATGACGTTCCAGACGATGGCCCCGATCAGCGCCGAAAAGATCACCAGCGGATCGACGACATCCGCATCCACGATGCCCCGGCCGATGGTTTCGGCGACATGCAGGCCGAAGAACAAAAACGCGATGAAATTGAAAAACGCCGCCCACATCACCGCATAGCGCGGCCGCAGCACGCGTGTGGACACGATGGTCGCAATCGAATTGGCGGCATCGTGCAGCCCGTTCAAAAAATCGAAGATCAGCGCAATGGCGATCAGCCCGATCAGCACGGGCATCGCAAGCAGGACGCCGTCCATCAGACGTTCTCGACGACGATGGCGCTGATCTCGTTTGCGACGTCCTCGAGGCGGTCCATGACGCGTTCGAGATTGCCCCACACTTCGGCGCCGATCACATAGGACATGGCATTGCCGTCGCGGTGGGCGTGAAACAGCTTCTTGAGCCCCTCTTCGTGCAGATCGTCGGCCCGGCCTTCGATCATCGTCACCTGCTCGGCGATCTGGCTCAGCTTGGTCGCATTGGCGCCGACGGCGTTCAGCAGCGACACGGCCTGCGCCGTCAGCCGCGCGGCTTCGGCGATGGCGTCGCTCATGGCGGCCATGGACGGGTCGAATTCGGTCATTTCGAACAGAGCGACGGATTTGACCGTCTTCTTCATCTGGTCGATCGCGTCGTCGAGCGACTGGATGAGCGCCTGGATGTCGCTGCGGTCGAAGGGCGTGATGAAACTGCGGCGCACGGCGGTCATCACCTGCGCGGTGATGTGGTCGGCTTCGTCTTCCTTCTCCATGACGATCCGGGAGAAATGCTCCACCTGGTCGCCGCCGCGCATGACGCCCTGAAGGGCTTCGGCGCCCTCCACGACAATCAGCGCATGTTTCAGGAAGAGATCGAAAAACTCCTCCTCCTTCGGCATCAGATTGCGGAAGGCCTTCAGCATGGGGAGTCCTCGGGGGTGGGCACTGTGTGCGCCGCTATACTGAGGCTGTCACAAAACCGCAATAATACGTCTTGGCGGCACCGAGCTTCATCCCCGCGGCGAAGTGGCTCGCCTCCCAGACTTCATCCTGAGCCGGACTCGCCGGCAGGCGAGCCGTGTCGAAGGACGGCCGCAAACTCCACGCCCGCCGCCCGCCTCCGGCGCCCCTCACGATGAGGCGCCCTGCCTCCCCTTGATGGGGAGGGCCGAGCGGGGGTGGGGTGCAGCCCTTCAAGCGTCGCACGCGGCATCTACCAGCGTTGCGCCGAGAAGCACCTGCCCCGCTATCTCGCGGAATTTGATTTCCGTTATTCAAACCGCATCGGCCTCGGCCGATCAAAGGCGCTGCTGGCAAGCGGCTCACCTATAACAAACTGACAGAACCGCTTACGCCCAAGCGGAAAGCGGCTAAATACCTCTGCTGGAGGAGAAATCGTCATGTCTAAAAAAGACGAGCCGAACAAAGACACTCTGCAAGAGTTGTGGGACCAACTAGAGCGGTATAGAGCGCACGTTGACATTCTGGAGGGCGAGCTATCCGCTTTTCAGTTCATTCTAGCTAGCGTGCTGCGGGAAGTCGGACACGCCTCGCCGGAAACGCTCGCAATTATTCTGAAGGGCTTTGACGGTGCGGCGAACGCAGCCGAGAAGCTCGCCTTCGACCCCCGAGAAGGCAGCCGGAATTTCTCCCAAGCGCTCAAAACAATCGAAGATCTCAGGCGGGTGGTAGAAAACAAGGACTAGACGCGCCCCTTCCGGAGTCACCCCGCTAGTCCTTACGCTGCGCATTCTTAGGCTCAGGCCAGGGCTTTGCCGGACTCGCCGTCGGCTCGGGCGGCATGTTCAATGCGCGGAAGAGCGCCTTGTCGCGAACCTTTCAGATCGGGGCTTTTCGGTGTCATCTCAGCCTGTAGACCCTCTGAAAATCTTCCGCCAGGCAGAGCGGTTCCACATGGCTGATCGACAACTGCGCGAAGCACCTGTTGAGCGGATGGCCGCCGTCGCGGCGCCTGCGTTGGTTCTATCGGCGTTCGCCTGCGAACTCTACATCAAGACGCTTCTAGTCCTTCAGAAAAAGCCCTATCCGAGGGACGGGCATAACCTTCGCGGCCTCTTCAAACTGCTCAACGGAAAAACGCAGAATTCCGTCGAGCGACTTTGGAATGCCTACACCGAAACGCCGTCGCGGCAAAAAATGTTTGCGCACTTTGATGCCACAGTGGGCGTGATCCCTCGCGACTTAGACTGGGCGCTCCGGGAAGCATCAAATGGCTTTGTTACCCTTCGTTACGCATACGAGATAGACACGTCGAACTTCAAATATCTCATACATGAGATGCCGACTTTTCTTCGAGACGTTACGCTGGACCTCATGCCTCACTGGGGGGAGAAAGAGGACCTTCGAGACTTAACAACATCCCGAGATCAGTGAATTCGAACGCCACGCGCCGAACCTCGCGGTGGCGCTCGTAGTCGATCACCAGACCGCCGCCCTGAAAGTCCCCGCTATCGGCGGGCCTATGCGAACGATCCGCGCGCCTATCATCTCGCACAAAACGTCCTCTCCCCCCATTCGGCGCGGAGAGCACGTGAGGGAAATTCCGATGTCACATTGAGACTAAGAAGCGCGATCCATTCTTAAGAAAATCCTTGACAATATTCCTATTCTGTGATCCTCTGTCGCCACTCTTTTTCGAGGAGGGGCGGTCCGGACCGGCCTGATCGTGGGAAAGGGTGCGGTGGCCGAGGAGGCAGGGCGTAACGGGCTCTGGCAAGCCGGAAGCCGATGGCGTGTGGTCCCGGCGATACCGAACGCCGTGTGTCCGCACTGGCGGAAGGTT
>LNFM01003672.1_pt1 | contig 39339 bp, 34 predicted proteins | sample 596031 | NCBI WGS metagenome assembly LNFM01 (sample SAMN04254537, study PRJNA301005) | activated carbon metagenome | isolation source: dual media filters at the Ann Arbor, Michigan drinking water treatment plant | place: USA: Ann Arbor | reverse complement strand
TCGGCAAGCCATTGCCCACCAGGGTACCAAAGTCGGCCGCCGCGGAGCCCGCGAAACCCCGCGTCTACGCGTTGCAGGCGCCCGCGCGGGGCGGTTGCGCGCAACGGCGCACGAAGGCCTCGAAAATCGGCGCGCCTGCGGCCCGCCCCGCGTCCGGCGCTCCGTCGGCGACCCGCTCGGCCTCGAGCCACTCGGGGTGCCACTGCACCGCGGCGATGAACCGCGCCGGATCGATCGACTCCGCGGCCTCGACGATCCCATCGGGCGCCCACGCCGTCGCCCGCAACCCCGGGGCGAGCTCGGCGATCGCCTGGTGGTGGATGCTGTTCACCTGCAGCTCGGTGCGGCCGCCGTAGACCTGCCCGACCCAGCTGTCGGCGTCGACGCGGATCGCGTGGCCGTTCTCGTCGTAGCGGTGCCAGTCGCGGTGCACGAGCGTGCCCTCGACCTGCGTGTTGATGTCCTGCCACAGCGTGCCGCCCAAGGCCACGTTGAGCAGTTGGATACCGCGGCAGATCCCGAGGATCGGCAGGCCGCGATCGGTCGCGAGGCGCACGAGCTGGCACTCGTAGGCGTCGCGCACCGCGTCGCCGCGCCAGGTGTCGCGCAGCGGCGTCTGCCCGTAGCTCGTCGGGCTCACGTCGGCGCCACCGGCGAGCACGACTCCGTCGACGAGGCCCACCACCGACGCGAGCGCGTCGGGGTCCTTGAGGTCCGGCAGCATCACCGGCACCGCGCCGGCGCGGAAGATCGCCAGCGCCATCCGCTCCTCGAGGTACTGCAGCGTCTTGTGGCGGAACACCGCCCGCTCGGGATCGGCGTGGAAGAAGTTGGCGGAGATGCCGATGCGCACGACGTCCATGGGGCTTCCTCGAGGGCTTCGTCGTCACGGCCGGACGACGAGGAGCGGGATGCGGATCTCGGCCTCGGACATGCCGCCGTGGCTGCCGGGCATGAACACCGGATCGGTGCCGGGCGGGGTGTAGCCCATCGCCCAACCATCGCGGGCGACGAGCACCACGTCGCCGACGCGGCGGTGCAGCTGCGGGTGCGGCGTGCCGGGGCCGAACGCCCCGAGGGCCTGCAGCGCGCGCCCGTCGATGCGCATGCACGCGCGGGCGAGCGAGCGCTCGAACACGCGGTCGAAGTCGGCGAGCGCGTGCGGCCGGACGAAGAGCGACATCTGCCGCTGGTCGCCGGCGGGCGCGGTCGCCAGGCAATCCATGAGACCATCGACCTCGGCGAGATCGATGCAGTGCCGCGCGTCGACGTCGACCAGCCCGTGGTCCGCGAGCACGATCAACGCGGTGTCGGTGCCCGCGAGCCGCCGGTGCAGCTCGCCGAGCGCCGCATCGATCGCGTCGAAGTGCGCGTCGAGATCGGGGTGCGTGCACCCGACCTCGTGGCACAGCCCGTCGTAGCGGGGCCAGTACGCGTACGCGACCCGACGACCGGGCTCGGCGGCGAACTCGGCGATCGTGCCGACCATCTGCTCGAGATCGTCGTAGCGCCGTCGATCCTGCCACCGCGTGCCGACGCGGCCGAAGGGCGCGTTCGGGATCTCGCCCCACGACAGCAGGGCCATCGTGTCGGTCATCGTCGCGACGTGCGACGGCACCTGGTAGTAGCGCTGCAGGTCGAACGCCTCGGGGAACAGCGGCGTGCCGATCCGCGTCGTCGTGCGCAGCACCGTGGCGATGCAGCCCTGATCGGGCAGGTGCAGGTACCAGCTCAGGATCCCGTGCTCGGTCGGGCTGGCGCCGGTGTCGAACGTGGTCACCGCCGCCGCCGTCGTCGCCGGGAACACGGTCGAGATCGCCGCGGCCGGGTGACGGCCGAAGAACGCCGCGCCCTGGCCCCGGGCGAGGTGGCGCTGCAGCTGCGCGAAGCCGAGGCCGTCGACGACGAGGTACACCAGCGCCCGCGCGTCCTCGAGCATCCGCGCCGGCATCACGTCCAGATCGCGGTGCGGGGAGCGACCGCCGCGGCTGCGGATGATCGACGCCATCAGCTCGACGGTCGAGCCGCCGCCGTAGTCCGGCAGGTACGACCCCGCGAGGGGTCCCTCGGTCAGCCGCGGCATCGCGACCTGCAGTGTAGCAAGCCCCGGGGCCGCGGCTGCCCCGGCGTGATCACAGCAGGCCGCTGCGTCGCAAGAGGGGGGTCACGTCGGGCGCGCGACCGCGGAAGTCGCGGAACAGGGCGTCGGGATCGCCGCTGTCCCCGCGCTCGAGGATCGTCCGTCGGAACGCATCGCCCGTGGTGCGGTTGAACAGGCCCTCCTGCTCGAAGCGATCGAACGCGTCCGCGTCGAGGACCTCGGCCCACTTGTACGAGTAGTAGCCCGCGGCGTAGCCCACCGGGTGCGCGAACAGGTGGCCGAAGCCGGCGATCATCGCGTAGTCGTCGGGCAGGGGCGCGGGTGCGTAGCGCTGCATGATCGACCGCGCGTAGGTCACGACGTCGCCGTCCTTCTCGGGGTCGTAGCGCATGTGCAGCGAGAGGTCGACGTCGCAGAAGCCGAGCTGCCGCATCATTGCGGCCGCGGCGCGGAAGGTCCGCGCGCGCCGCATCGGCCCCAGCAGCGCCTCGGGGATCACGTGCCCGTCGTCGATGTGGCGCGCGAAGAGGTCGAGCGCCTCGCGCTCCCAACACCAGTTCTCCATGATCTGCGACGGCAGCTCGACGAAGTCCCACGCCACGTTGGTGCCGCCCAGCGCCCGCACGCTCACGCGCGACAGCAGGTGGTGCAGCAGGTGGCCGAACTCGTGGGCGACGGTCTCGACCTCGCGGTGCGTGAGCAGGCCGCCCTGCGCAGCGCCGCCGCCACCGGGGCGACCCGGCAACGGCTCGGTGAGGTTGCCGCAGATGAGCCCGAGGTGGGGCTCGAAGCCCGCGGGCGTGGGCCGGCCGGTGATGAGCCCGTTCATCCACGCGCCGTCGCGCTTGGTCTCGCGCGGGTAGGGGTCGACGTAGAACGCGCCGAGTTTGGTGCCGTCGGCGTCGAGGAATCGGTACGCCTGCACCGACGGGTGCCAGACCGGCATCGCGGGCTCGGGCTCGACGCGCACGCCGTAGAGCCGCTCGGCGATGGTGAAGATGCCGCGCTGCACGGCATCGAAGGCGAAGTAGGGCCGCAGGGCCTCCTCGTCGAAATCATAGCGGGCGCGGCGCTGCTTCTCGGCCCAGTACGCCACGTCCCACGGCGCGAGCGCGGGCGCGCCCGGGCCCTCGATCTCGCGGCGGAACGCGAGCAGCTCGTCGTTCTCGCGGACGAACGCGGCCTCGGAGCGGGCGCGCAGCTCGTCGAGGAACGTCCGCGCGCGCTCGCCGTTCTTCGCCATGCGATCGACGAGCACGAGGTCGGCGAAGTTGGCGAAGCCGAGCAGCTTGGCCCGGGCGGCGCGCAGGCGGAGGATGTCGGCCATCACCGGGCGGTTGTCGTACGGCGCCGCGGTGGCGCGGGTGTTGCTGGCCCGCCAGACGTCGCGGCGGATGCCCGCGTCGTCGAGGTACGTGAGCACCGCGATCATCGACGGCGCCTGCAGGGTGAAGCGGAACCCGGCCTTGCCCTTGGCCTGCGCGCTCGCGGCTGCGGCCTCCTTGGCCGACGGCGGGAGCCCGGCGAGCATCGACTCGTCGGTCAGGATCATCTCCCACGCCTGGGTCGCGTCGAGGACGTTCTCGGAGAACTTCGTCGTCGCCATCGCGAGCTCGACGTCGATGCGCTGCAGCTCGGCCTTGCCGGCGTCGTCGAGCTCGGCGCCGTGGCGGCGGAACTCGTCGAGCGTCTTGTCGAGGTGCCGCCGGCGCGTCGGGTCGAGCGTCGCGACCTCGTCGCTCTTGCCGAGCGCCTGCAGCCGCCGCCAGAGCCCCGCGTGCAGCGGGATCGACGACGAGAACGCCGCGACCTTGGGCTGCACCGCGTTGTAGGCCTCGCGCAGCGCGTCGTTGGTGACGACCGACTCGAGGTGGCCGACGATCCCCATCGCGTACTCGAGCCCAAGGCCCGATCGCTCGAGCGCGCCCAGCGTGTTCTCGTAGGTCGCGGGCTCGGTCGCGCTCGCGATGGTCTCGATGTCGGCCCGCGCCCGCTCGAGCAGGGCGTCCACCGCCGGCTCGACGTGGGCGGCGCCGATGCTCTGGAACGGGACCTCGAACTGGACGTGGAGGAGGGGGTTCTCCCCGGCGGGGGAGCCGGTGCGGTCTTCGGTGCGGTCGTCGGTGCTCATGGTGATCTCAGACCATCTTCTTGGGGTCGACGAAGCGATCGAAGTCCTCGGCGGCGACGAGGCCCAGGGCCACGGCGGCCTCGCGCAGGGTCGTGCCGTCCTTGTGGGCCTTCTTCGCGATCTTCGCCGCGTTGTCGTAGCCGATGTGGGGGTTCAGCGCGGTGACCAGCATCAGGCTGCGCTGGAGGTTCTCGGTGATGCGCTCGCGGTTGGGCTCGATGCCAGCCGCGCAGTGCTCGCGGAACATCGTGCATGCGTCGCCGAGCAGCCGCGCCGAGTGCAGCACGTTGTGGATGATGAGCGGCTTGAACACGTTGAGCTCGAAGTTGCCGCTCATGCCGCCGATGTTGACCGCGACGTCGTTGCCCATCACCTGGGCGCAGACCATCGTCATCGCCTCGGACTGGGTCGGGTTCACCTTGCCGGGCATGATCGACGAGCCGGGCTCGTTCTCGGGGATCGTGATCTCGCCGATGCCCGAGCGCGGGCCCGAGGCCAGCCAGCGCACGTCGTTGGCGATCTTGTTGAGCGCGGCGGCCATGCCCTTGAACGCGCCGTGGAGGTTGACCAGCGCCTCGTGTCCGGCGAGCGCGGCGAACTTGTTGGGCGCCGACACGAACGGGAGCCCGGTCAGCGTCGCGATCTCGGCGGCGGCCGCGACCGCGAACTTCGGGTGCGTGTTGAGGCCGGTGCCGACCGCGGTGCCGCCCAGGGCGAGCTCGTAGACGTCGGGCAGGGCGCGGTTCACCGCTGCGATCGCGTGGTCGAGCTGATCGACCCAGCCGGAAATCTCCTGGCCGAGGGTGACCGGCGTCGCGTCCTGCAGGTGCGTGCGGCCGATCTTGACGATGTCGGCGAACGCCTTGGCCTTGCCGTCGAGCACGTCGCGCAGGGCTCGGGCCGCCGGCACGAGGTGGTGCACCGCCTGCTCGGCGGCGGCGATGTGCATGGCGGTCGGGAAGGTGTCGTTGCTCGACTGCCCGCGGTTGACGTCGTCGTTGGGGTGGATCGGCTTCTTGCTGCCCATCACGCCGCCGGCGAGCTCGATGGCGCGGTTGCTGATCACCTCGTTGGCGTTCATGTTGCTCTGGGTGCCCGAGCCGGTCTGCCAGACGTGCAGCGGGAAGTGGGCGTCGAGCTTGCCGTCGATGACCTCGTCGGCGGCGCGGACGATGAGCGCGACCTTGTCGGCGGGCAGCACCTCGAGCTTGCCGTTGACGATGGCGGCGGCCTTCTTCAGCAGGCCCAGCGCGCGGATCATCGGCCGGCCGAAGGTGTCGTGGCCGATGTCGAAGTGGTGCAGCGAGCGCTCGGTCTGCGCGCCCCAGTAGCGGTCGCTCGCGACCTCGATCTCGCCCATGCTGTCGGTTTCGATGCGGGTACTCACGTTCGTTCGCCTCGGTGTGGTGGCGTCGTCGGGCCGTGGCAGGCGGCGCCCTTGGACGACGCGCGGAGGCTAGCAGACTAAGGGGGCCGCCTGCCGGGGCCCGTGGGCGGGCGATTTGCGGCTATCCTCCAGCCCGCTCGCGCATGCGCACCCGATTCGGCACGCGGTTGCTCCGCTGGGGGTTGCAGTGCGAGCGCCTGCTCGAGCGCCGCCCGATCCGGGTGGTGCTGAGCCTGGCGATCCTCACCAGCCTCCTGCCCGTCGCGTTCGTCGAGCGGCTCGAGTTCGGGTTCTACCTGCTGTTCCAGGTCGAGTTCATCCTGCGCGTGCTCGCGGTGGCGGCGACGTCGGCGCCCGAGGGGCCCGACGGCGAGATCGTGCCGACGCGCTCGCGCATGTCCGGGTTCGGCATGCTGATGCTCGACGCCGTCGCGCTCGCGTCGTTCCTGCCGCTGCCGGTCGGGGTCGAGGGCGCGCGGTGGCTCCGCGTGTTCCGCCTGCTGCGGCTGCTCGCGCTGGTCGGCTACTGGCGCCGGCTGCTGCGCGACACATGGTCGATCCTCGCCCGGCGCGAGCGGCTTCGTCAGGTCGCGCTGATGGGCGTGGTCGTCGGCGGGCTCGCGTTCGCCGGCGCGGTCGTGCTCCACCACGTCCACGACGTCCCGTTCGACGCCGACGCCGACGGCGAGATCGACGCGGACGACCGCAGCTTCTGGGTGCTGCTGTGGTGGTCGTTCCGCCAGGTGCAGGACCCGGGGAACATGCTCGAGTCGCCGCAGGCCCTGCCGGCGGTGCTCGTGAGCCTCGGGCTCACGGTGTTCGGGCTGTTGCTGGTGTCGTTCCTCATCGGGTTGGGCAGCGACGTGGTCCGCGAGCTCGTCGAGCACTCGCGCATGCGTCCACCGGGCTTCGTCGGACACACGGTGATCGTCAACATCACGCCGCCGACGCAGCGGCTGTTGCACGAGCTGGTCGCGTACTACCGCAAGCTGTTCCCCAGCGGCGCGGCGTTCCTGAGCCGGCGCTGGCGCGCGGACCTGCTGCGTCGCGGGCTGCAGCGGCCGCGGTTCGTCGTGATCGGCGAGGGCAACGAGACGCCCGACTTCCTGCGCCACCACGATCGCGTCGCCTACCGCGTGCGGCCCGAGGACGAGGAGGGTCTCATCGTGCGGTCCGACCTGCTGGCGGCCAAGCGCGTGCTGTTGCTCGCCGAGGGCAACCACGCGCACCCCGACGCGCAGACGATCCGCACGCTGCTCACGCTCGTCGAGCGGGTGCGGGCGGGCGAGCGTGCGCGGGTGCCCGGCGTGTCGCGGCGCACCCGGGTGGTCATCGCGGAGATCCTCGACGAGAGCAACGTGACCGCGGCCCACGCCGCGCTCGCGACCGCGGGCGAGAGCTTCCGTGGCTGGGTCGTGCCGACCGAGAAGCTCCTCGGGCTGTTCTTCGCGGGGGTGGTGCGTCGGCCGGGGCTCGGCGATCTGCTGGCGATCCTGCTGACGTCGATCGGCCACGAGCTGTACACGTGCTTCTTCGACATGCCGGGGCTCGGCTTCCAGGTCGCGCGGCCGGCGGGGGTCGGTGGGCACGCGGGCAATCTCATGCGTCGGCTCGCGGAGGTCGGTGCGAGCGTGGGGGGCGAGCGCGGGCCCGTGATCCCGCTGGGCGTGCTGCTCGATCGCGCCGGCAGCACGTTCGCGTTCGACGTCGTCGTGAATCCGGACGACGATGTGGTGCTCGACGAGTCGCGCGTGCGGGGCTTCATCGGCGTCGCCAGCGACTTCCTCGCCGTGCGGCGGTGGGTCGACGCGTTCGCGTCTGCGCAGGCGGTCGCGGTCGCGACGCCCACGGGGGAGGCGCCGGTGCTCGCCCGCACGCGGCGGCCCAAGACCACGCGCGTGCTGGTGTGTGGGTTCCGGGCGGGCACCATCTACATGCTCGAGGAGCTGTTCCGCAGCGATCCCGGCGGCGAGGTGCTGGTGCTCGTCGACGACGACGCGGCGCGGCGGGCTGCCACTGCGAGCATCGACGCGCACACGCAGCTGGTCGCGCGCAAGCTGCTGCCCGGGCGCCACGGGGTGTTCGAGCCGGTGGGCCTGGCCGAGTACGACGTGCGCCTGCCCGAGTCGCCGCAGGTGCGCGGCCGACTGCGCCTCGAGGTGGCGGACTGGATGGCGAGTCGGACGCTCGTCGACCTGCCGGGGAAGTTCGGGCACGTCGCGGATCTCGACGCGATCGTGTTCGTGGCGGGCGACGCCGAGGCGTCCGATCCGCGGACGACCACCGCGCTGCTCAAGCTCGAGGAGCTGTGCCGGATGGGCCACGCGTCCGCGGGCCCGGTGGTGGTCGCGGAGGTCTTCGACGCCGCGCTCGCGGCGAGGCTGGCGGCGCGCGCCCGCGCCCTCGGTCAGACCAACGTGCAGGTGTTCTCGAGCCAGGAGCTGCGCGCGTTCTTCCTCTTCCAGGCCGTGGTGGTGCCCGGCTTCGACGCGGTGTACGGCGAGCTGCTCGGCGCGTGGGGGCAATCGCTGGTCCACATGCACGTCGAGACCGCCGGCTCGGGCATGTGCACGTTCGAGGACTTGAGCGCGCGGCTGGGCCGCGACGGTCACATCCTCATCGCGGTCGAGATCGACGACGGTCGCGGCGGCGTGTCGCTGTGCGTGGCCCCGGGGCCGGCCGAGCCCGGGCGGTCGTTCGCCGCAGCCGCGCTGCGCGGCGCGTGGGTGGTGGCGCCGGACTCGGGCGGGCCGGGCTGACCCCGCGGGACAGTCGCCCGTGCCGCGGGGCGTGTGTCATGATCGGGGCATGAACCGAACTTGCGCCTGGATGGTCGCCGTCGCCGTGCTCGGGCTGGGATGCACCGAGCCGAACCCCAACGCGATGGGGGCCGAGTCCAACGGGGACTCGACCAGCGCCGCGTCGAGCACGGAGGGCATGACGACCACGCCGGATCCGACCGCGACGACGAGCATGACCTCGGTGACGACGGCCGTGGACACGACGGCGACGGAGACGGGCGTCGACACGACGATGGGGACGGATCCGACGGGCGATCCGACGGGCGACCCGACCGGGGACGCGAGCTCCACCGGCGACCCGGTGTGCGCCGCGGGGACCCACGTGTGCGTCGCGGAGACTCCGGTCGGGTGGACCGGGCCAGTCGCGCTGCTGCCGAGCGACGGCGCGGCGAAGGAGCCGGCGTGCGAAGGGGAGTGGGGGGAGCTGAGCGCGACGGCGTTCACGGATCTGCAGGCCAGCGCGGCGGTGTGCGACTGCGAATGCGCAGAGTCGGCGAACGCGACGTGCTCGACGATCACGCTCACACGGCACGCGAACAACGACAACGATTGCAGCGCGGTGCAGGCGACCTGGAACACGGGGACGGCCTGCGCGGCGATGCCCGCGTCTTCGCCGGACATGCAGGAGGCCGGCAACGCGCACTACTGGCAGGCGTTTGCGGATGTGTCCGCGGGGACCTGTGCGCCGATGCCAACCGAGGAGATCGCTCCGGCGGCGTTCTCGGCTCGGACGAGTCTCTGCGCGGCACCGGCCGGGACGTCGGTCGGGTGCGAGGCCACCGAGCAGTGCCTTCCGATTCCCGCCGGACCCTACGACGGTCGGATCTGCATCTGGCAGGCGGGTGATCTCGAGTGCCCGGACGGAGCGTTCACGGAGCGCACACTGCTGCACGAGGACATCGCGGATGATCGCGACTGCAGCGCCTGCACCTGTGGCGATCCCTCGGGCGAGTGCCACGGGACACTCTCGCTGGCGAACGCGTCGAACTGTGGTGGTCAGCTCGTCATCAACGTCCCGATCGACAGCGCTGACTGCACGATCGGAGTCTCGGGGCTCAGCACCCTCGGCGCCGTCGTCAACGGCGGACTCACGGCGGACAACCCGACCTGTCCGCCGTCGAACTCCTCGCCGATCGGCGACGCAGAGGCGATCGATCCGATCACGGTGTGCTGCCTGCCGTAGCGCCTCGATCGCCCGTCCGTCACACCGCGACGGCGTCGCGGAAGCTGCGGCGCGCGTGCCCGAAGTCCCCAACCCGCGGCCGCGGGCTCACCCGCGTCGACGCCGGGATCGCCTGCCGCAGCATGTGCGCGAGGGCCTCGGTCGCCAGCTCGCGGACCTCGTGCGCGTCCGTGGTGTAGCGCTCGGCCTCGTCGAACATCGCGGCGACGACATCGCCGAGGGGGGAGGTGAGTGGAGCGTGGATCATCATGGCGTCGTCAGGCGCTGCACGACGCGTACCGAGCCCATCCCGAGTGTTTCCACCCCGCCGGGCGGCCGAGCCGCTGGATCGCTCGGCACCCGCGGCCCGCCCGTGCGCGGGCGCCCGATCGCACCCCCACGCCGCGTGCACGGGTTGCGTGCGCCGACCCGCGTACTGCTGCGGGTGGGCATCGCCGCGCTTGCTATCGTCGCGGGATGACGACGGGACTCGACGAGGCCGCGGGCCTGCGCTGGGCGACGCTGCTGCTGAGCGTGGCGGCGATCTACATCTGCTGGCCGCTGTGGCCGGCGCTGGTGCTCGCGGCGTGGACGGCCTCGCTCCTTCGGCCCGTGCTCACGCGGCTCGAGCGACGGCTGCACGGCCGCAGCGCGGCGGCGGCGGTGTTGACGTCGATGGTCGCGTTGCTGCTCGCGACCCCGACCGCCCTCATCGCGATCGGCGTCGTGGTCGGCGCGACCGAGCTCGGTGACGTGATCGCGGCCGCGTCGACGGCGTCGGGCGCCCTCGAGACCATCGCGACCGGCGACGCCGGAGCGGAGCTCGCACCGCTGCACGTGCCGCAGACGCCGGCGGAGGCGGTCGAGCTCGCGCAGCGCTACGGCGCCGAGGCATTCGGGTTCCTCTCGGGCCTCGCGGGCGCCGCGAGCGAGGCGCTGCTCCTGCTGGTGGTCTACTTCGCCGGCACGTACGTCTTCATGCGGCGCGGCCCCGCCGACTGGCGTTGGATCATGCGGCGGCTCCCGCTCGAGGAGCGCCACCTCGAGCGCTTCGCGGACGCGTTCGAGGAGACCGGACGCGGCCTGCTCGTCGGCGTCGGGCTCACCTGCGCCGCGCAGGGGGCGGTGGCGAGCGTCGCGTACCTCGCCCTCGGCGTGCCGCAGTGGTGGGTGCTGGGTCCGGTGACCGGCCTCGCCGCCGTGATCCCGGTCGTCGGCTCCGGGATCGTCTGGGGCCCGATCGCGCTCGGCTTGCTGCTGACCGCACACCCGATCAAGGCCGCGATCCTCCTCGTCGTCGGCGTCGGCGTCATCGCGACGATCGACAACCTCCTGCGCCCGGTCTTCGCCCGCATCGGCACCCTCCAGCTGCCGACCCTCGTGCTCTTCGTGTCGGCGTTCGGCGGCCTGCTCGTGCTCGGTGGTTGGGGGGCGATCCTCGGGCCGCTCATCGTGCGCCTGATGATCGAGGGGCTCGCGATGGTCCGCGAGCAGGAGGGCGCGCGCGTGTCGAGGTCGCCCGATCGTGCGACACCGCCCGGCGCCGCCGAGGGCGCGCCGCTCCCCGACGCTCGATAACGCGGCGCAATCATGGTGGTTCGGGTGGGCGCACGCGTTGTCCCACCGCTTGCTTTGTGGCCAGGCATGAGCGTTCCGTTCACCAACATCTCCCGCGACGACATCCTCTCCGCGATCGGCCTGCAGACCCGGCGGAGCCTCGCGCAGACCCTGCTCCCGAACCTCGGCTTCATGGCCGCAGGCGTCGTGCTCGGCGGCGGGCTGGCGCTCCTGCTCGCGCCGCGCACCGGGGCGCAGACACGCGACGTCCTCGGCAACGGGCTGCAGGGCCTCGCGCGCAAGGTCGCGTCGACGGTCCGCCCCAACCGTGACCTCGCCGCGGACACCGAGCCCGGCATCGACGTCACGCCGCGCACCGAGCCCGTCACCGCGAGCCGCCCGGGCATGCACGGCGCGAGCGAGCCCGCGCGCAACGGCTCGGCCGCCCACCTCATCGGCGGGCTCGGGGGTTCGAAGCCATGAGCAAGGCCAACACGAACCACCACGCCGAGGTGGTGTCACCGCCCGACGCGGAGCACGGCGAAGAGGGCAGCGCGCCGGTCGAGTGGATCGTCGCCGCGCGCGAACGGGTGAGCGACGCGCTCGCCCGAGTCTCGGACTTCGTCGAGCGGCAGCCGCTGCTCGCCGTCGGGGCCGCCACGACCGTAGGCTTCCTGTTCGCGAGGCTGGTGCGACGATGAGGGCGCCACCGATCCGAGACTCGGTCCGTGGTGGTGCGTCCACCGGGCCGAACGGCGCACGCCACCGGGCCGACCGTGGCGCGGGCACCGACGGGGGCGAGTCGACGTTCGATCTCCATCGCGCGATGGACTTCGTCGTCGGGCAGGTCCGCGATCAGGCGCACGCCCATCCGCTGCGCACGCTCGGCGTAGCTGCGGGCGTGGGCTACGTCCTCGGCCGCGGGGTGCCGTCGATCGTCGTGCGACTCGGCATGGTCGCGATGGCACGGATGGCGACGGACTCCCTGTTGTCGAACACGTTCGGCGCGACGCTGGGTCCCGGCGACGACGAGCGGGCCGGCGACGACGAGGAGGCGGTCACGGCCGTCGCGGACGACGCGCCCGACGAGTCCGCGGAGGGCACGGCGACGGGGAGTTCGCGGCGCGGCCGCGGACGGCAGCCGCCGCGCAGCGAGGGCATGAGGAGCTCGACCGATGACTGACGTCGCTCGCGCGCGCCACGATCTCGACCATGGGCCGCGCGGCGGGCACGGCCCGCTCGTGGCCCGCCCGCGCGCGGTGCCGGAGTCGGCGGCCGCGCTCGTGCGCGGCGCGGTCGACGACGTCCGGGAGCTCGCGCAGGCCGAGGTCGCGCTGGTGAAGCTCGAGATCGGTGAGCGCATCGCCGGCGTCCGCGAGCAGCTCACCCACACGTTGCCGCGCCTCGCGGCCGGCGGGGCGCTCGCGTCGCTGGGGGCGGTCGCGACGTTGGTCGGTGCCGTGCTCCTGCTCGACGTGTGGCTGCAGGCGTGGGCGGCGTGGATGATCGTGGGCCTCGCGTGCTCCATCGGAGGATCGATCCTGCTCCTGCGTGCGATGCATCGACCCGCCGCGGACGCATCGCTCGCGTTGACCCCGTCGCCCGTGGCGCTGGACGTCGCGCGAGGGAGCGACGACGGATGATCTCGGTCGAACGAGCGGCGCTGCGCGAGCGCGTGCGGTCCGGACGGGCGCGCGTCGCCGAGCGCTTCGAGCAGGTCGAGCAGCGGCTCGAAGTGGTGACCGCGTCCGCCGTCCGCACCGCGCGGATCACCGCGGGTGTCGTGTTCGCCGCGGCCGCGATCGGCATGGTGTTCTTGATGATCCGCGGCCTCGTCGACCGGGTCCGTCGTCGGCGATAGACCCCGCGGCGCCGGGCGTGCGATCCTCCGTGCATGAGCGACGCACCCGTGCCCTTCGACGAGACGCAGAAAGCCACCCGCGCGAAGCTCCGTGCCCGACTCCACGAGTCCGCGGAGGATCTCCGCGCGGTGACGACCCAAACCGAGGGCGGCACGCGCCTGTCGGTGAAGTCGCGCATCGAGGCGCTCGGGTTCACCGGCCAGGCCGCGCAGATCTTCGACCTGCTGCCGCTGGTGCAGGTGGCGTGGGCCGACGGCAGCGTGCAGGCGGGTGAGCGCGCGACTGTCTTGAACCTCTTGAAGCTCCGCGCGTTGCCCCCGGGCGAGGCGTGGACCGTGATGGAGACGCTGCTCGAGGAGCGCCCGAGCCAGGCGTACCTCGACGCATCGCTCGATGTGCTGAAGGAGCTGCTCGCCGAGCGGAACGACGACGGCCGCACGGTGGTGGGCCTGTGCATCCTGCTGGCGGAATCGGCGGGCGGCTTCCTCGGGCTCGCGACGATCTCGAAGGAAGAGCACGAGATGATCGAGAAGATCGCGGCGCGCCTCGGGACGAAGGCGCAGTCGGAGTTCCACGCGCGGCTCGGGTGATCGACGGCGTCGCGAACGACCGCGGGCGGATCTGACACCATGGGCGCATGCGCTGCGCGAGCTCGCCCGTGTCGACGTCGGACGATCCGGCGTTCGGTGTGCCGATCGTTCGGTCGCAATCCGCCCCACTCCAGCGTCGAGGATGACATCCGTGTCATGTGCCACACCGTCTCTCCATGAGATGCGCCATTGAACGATGTTCGGTCGCCGATCTCTCGGTCGTCACGATCGTGCACGCCGAGCACTCGATCGGTGGCGCGTCCCTGGTGCGATGCGCTAGTCTCCGCCCCCATGCAACGAACTATTCTTCGTTCCTTCTCGACTCTTGGCTTGGCGCTGGCTTGCACGACCGGATGCCCCGCGGGCGATGACACCGACACGGGCGCCGATACTGGCACCGGCGACACGACGGCGACCGGCGGCAACCCGACGTCGAACACGATCAGCGCGACCGATCCGGACACGACGGTCGACACCACCGCGACGGAGCCCGCCACGACGGTCGACACCACCGCGACCACGACCGACACCGCTGGCGGCGTCGCGCAGGTGCGAGTCGTCCACGCCGCTCCGGGCGCGGGCAACGTCGACGTCTACGCGATGGGCTCGACCGAGCCGCTCGTCACCGACCTCGCCTACGGTACGGCCACGGCGTACGTCGAGGTTCCGTCGGGTGACTACGTCTTCGAGATCCGCCCCACCGGTGCCGCGCCCGAGGACGCGCCGCTGTACAGCTCCGACACCGTGACCGTCGCCCCCGACACCCTGTCGACGGCCGTGGCGGCGGGCGTCGTCGGTGCGAAGGACGAGGCCTCCGCCTTCCGCATCCTCGCGCTCACCGACGAGTTCGAGGCGCCGACCGCCGGCACCGCCCGCGTCCGCATCCTGCACGCGGGCGCCGATGCGCCGGACGTCGACGTCGATGTCGGCAACGACGGCACCCCCGAGATCGAGGGCCTCGCGCGCTTCACCGCGACCGACGCTGCCGGCGTCGAGCTCCCCGCGGACGCGCCGCTCAGCGTCGGCGTGTGGGCCGGTGGCGAGCGCATCACCCAGTTCTCGATCCCCGGCCTGCCGGACGGCGCGACGATCCTCGTCGCCGCGACCGGCCTCGTCGTCTCGCTGCCCCGCGAGGAGACCGGCTTCGGCCTGCTCCCGGTGCTGACCGAGGCATCGCTGCCGATCATCCGTCAGGACCCCCGCGTCTACGCGCTGCATGCCTTCTCGGCGGCGGCCGCCGCCGAGGTCGACGTGTGCTTCGACGGCGCCGTGCTGGTCGATGGTCTCACGTGGGCCGATCCCACGACCTCGATCGGGTCGTTCCAGGTCGCGCCCGGCGACTACGACATCACGCTGCAGGCGGACGCCGATGACTGCGTCGGCACCGACCTCGTCGGCCCGGTGGCGACCGGTGCCCTCGCCGCGGGCGAGCAGTACCTCGCGACCGTGGGGGCGACGGCCGCCGGTGAGCCGCAGCTCATCGTCGCGACCGAGGAGTTCTCCCTCGACCTTGCGCCGCAGGCTGCGATCTACGCGGTGCACGCCGCGGAGCTGGGTGCCGTCGACGCCGGCCTCGTGGACGAGAACGGACAGATCCCGGTCTCGCTCATCAGCAACCGAGCGAATGGCGCTGTGGTCGGTGAGCTTCCGTTGGACGCGGGCACCTTCTACCTCGGCTTGACCACGGACAACGTCGCGCCGTTCGACTCCCTCGGCGCCGCGGACGTCACGGTCGTCGGTGGCGAGCGGCAGTGGCTCGTCGTCGCGGGCAACGGCGCCTCGGTCGGCGCTGGCAATGCGGATGACCTCCGCTACCGCGTCGTCGACACGAGCGCGCACCCGCTGCCGTGGACGGTCGCCGACTTGCTCCTGGTCGCCCCGTGAAGAGCGCGCACCTGACCTAGGTCGGGACACCCAGAGACGCCCCCGTTCGGCCTTCGAACGCGGGGCGTTTCGCAATTCTGGTGATCCTGCGTAACGCAATCCTCGTTTCGGCGAACCCCCATCGTCGGCTACGATGCTCCGTCGTCTCCCGATCTGAAGGAGTCCATCACCATGATCTCTCGCCTCCGCCTCGCCCTCGTCCTCTCCTCCGTCTTCGCCGCTGGCCTCGTGGTCTCGTCCGCGAGCGCCGATGGCCCCAAGCCCTGCCTCAAGACCACCTACGAGGTCGCCCAGGTGAAGGCCGCCTGCGACAAGGGCGGCCTCGACGAGGCCAAGAAGATGATGAAGGCGCTGACCGACAAGGCGAAGGCGGCGGGCAAGGAGATCAAGTGCAACAGCTGCCACGAGAACCTGAAGGACTACAAGCTCACGCCGAACGGCCTGGCTGACCTCAAGAAGCTGCTCTGAGCTCGGGGGTCACCCCAGCGCCTCGATCACCGCGGCGAGCATCGCCGCGTCGCTGGGCTCGGCCGCGATCGCATCGACGCGCAGGCCGAGCTCGCGCAGCCCCGCCGCGGTGACCTCACCGATGACCACCAGCTTGGCGGCCGCAAGCCGCTGCCGCGCGACGTCCTCGCCCCACGCCTCGGCGAGGGTCTCGAGCAGGTGGCGCCCGGTCTTCGTGCTCGCGACACAGACGACGTCGAAGCCCTCGCCGCCGTCGGCCGTCGGTCGCAGCCCGTCGATCACCACGCGGTGCACGGGCGGGCGCACGGTGCGGTGGCTGGCCGCGACGACGTAGCGCCCGCCGGCCTCGGCAATCGCGGCCTGCAGCACGTCGCGACCGCCGTCGGCGCGGACGTGCAGCCACGCCCGATCCAGCCAGTCGCGCTCACGCATCGCCTCGACCAGGCCCTCCGAGCTCGCGCGGTGCGGCACGAGGTCCGGCCGTAGGCCGCGGCGTCGCAGGACCTCGGCCGTGCCGCTGCCGATCGCCGCGATCTGTCGCCCCGCCAAGGCGCGCGCGTCCAGCTCGACGCGGCCGAGGGCGTCGCAGAACGCGGTGGCCGCCGCGGGGCTCGACACGATCACCCCGTTGAACGCCTCGACCGACCGCACGTGACGATCGAACGCCGCGGGGTCGTCGGGCGGCGCGATGGCGAGGCACGGCACGACCGCGACGTCGGCCCCGGCCTGCGAGAGCGTCGTGGCCCAACCGCTCGCCGACTCCACCGGTCGCGTCACGACGACCCGCCGGCCGAACAGCGGCTTCTTCTCGAACCACGCCAGCTCGCCGCGCAGCCCCACGACCTCGCCGACCACCAGCACCGCGGGCGCGCGCAGGCCCTCGCGCTCGATCGCGTCGGCGATCGTGCCGAGCGTCGCGACCACGGTCCGCTGGATCCCGCGCGTGCCCCAGCGGATCGCGGCGGTGGGCGTCGCGGCGTCGCGGCCGGCAGCGACCAGTCGCGCCGCGTTCTCGCGGGCGTTGCGGACGCCCATGAGCAACACGATCGTGCCGGCCGATCGCGCGAGGTGCTCCCACTGCACGCCGAGGCCCGCCTTGTCGTACGCCTCCCAGCCCGACACGAACGTCACCGCTGGCGTGTGATCGCGGTGCGTCACCGCGATGCCCGCGTACTGCGGCGCGGCGATCGGGGCCGAGACGCCGGGCACGAACTCGAACTCGATGCCCGCCGCGACCAACACCTGGGCCTCCTCGCCGCCGCGGCCGAACATGCACGGGTCGCCGCCCTTCAGCCGTACGACCCGCAGGCCCGCCTGCGCCCGCTCGAGCATCAACGCGTTGGTCGCCGCCTGCTCGAGATCCATGCGCCCGCTCGGGCCGGTGCTGCGCTGGTGGATCTCGCAGTCGGGCAGGCAGTGCAGCAGCAGGGCAGGGTTCACCAGGTAGTCCGCGATGACGCACTGGGCGCGGGCGAGCCGATCCTGACCCGCGAGCGTGAGCAGCTGCGGGTCCCACGGTCCTGCACCGACGAGCGAGACGAATCCGGCCATGGCGACAGAGGCTATCAGGCGTCGCCGCCTCGCACGCCGCCCGGCTCTGCTAGGCTGTCGCCCCCGCCATGCCCACCGTGCTCGTCGTCGGCGCCGGCCATGCCGGACTCGAGGCGGCCTTCGCCGCCGCGAGGGTCGGTGCCGCGGTGCGCGTGGTCTCCGGCAGCACGGCGACGATCGGCCAGACCCCGTGCAATCCCAGCGTCGGCGGCGTCGCCAAGGGCCACCTCGTGAAGGAGATCGACGCGCTCGGCGGCTTCATGGGCCGGGCCGCGGACGCGTGCGGGATCCATGCGCGCATCCTCAACCGCAGCAAGGGGCCCGCGGTCCGGGCGACGCGCGTGCAGGTCGACAAGCGCCGCTATGGCGATCACGCCCGCGCGGCGCTCCTCGGCGCGCGTGGGATCGAGGTCACGCAGGGGCTGGTCGTGGCCCTCGCGATCGCGGGCTGCCGCGTCGTGGGGGTCGTGCTCGCCGACGGCACCCGGATCGACGCCGACGCGGTCGTCGTCACCACCGGCACGTTCCTCGGCGGCGTCCTGCACACCGGCGCCACGACGACGCCGGGCGGCCGCGTGGGCGAGGCGCCGGCGGTCGGGCTCTCGGCGCAGCTCGCCGCGCTGGGCTTCACGCTGCGCCGGCTCAAGACGGGGACGCCACCGCGCCTCGACGGCCGCACCATCGACTACGCGGGGCTCGAGCCGCAGCCGAGCGAGGACCCGCCGCCGCGCTTCTGCTGGGCGGACGATCCCGAGCCACCGCCGCCGTTGCTGCCGCAGGTGTCGTGTCACCTGACGTGGACCAACCCCGCGACGCACGACTGCATCCGCGCGAACCTCGACCGCTCGCCGATGTACAGCGGCAAGATCACCGGCCGTGGGCCGCGCTACTGCCCGTCGATCGAGGACAAGATCGTGCGCTTCGCGGATCGCGAGCGCCACCAGGTGTTCCTCGAGCCCGAGGGCCTCGACACGCACAGCGTCTATCCCAACGGCATCTCCACCAGTCTGCCGAGCGACGTGCAGCGGGCGATGGTCGCGACGATCCCGGGCCTCGAGCGCGCCGTGGTCCTGCGCGACGGCTATGCCGTCGAGTACGACGCCATCGACGCCCGCACCCTGGATCACCGGCTCGCCAGCAAGGATCTGCGCGGGCTCTACTTCGCCGGCCAGGTGAACGGGACCTCGGGCTACGAAGAGGCCGGCGCGCAGGGGCTCGTCGCCGGCGCCAACGCGGCGCTCGAGCTGCTCGGCCGCGGCCCGCTCGTCGTCGGTCGCGAGCAGGGCTACGTCGGTGTGCTCGTCGACGATCTCGTGACGCAGGGATCCGACGAGCCGTATCGCATGTTCACGTCGCGCGCCGAGTACCGCATCGTGCTGCGCGAGGACAACGCGGACGTGCGCCTGGCCGACCTCGCGTGCGCGGCCGGGCTGGTCGAGGCGCGGAGACGCGATCGCGCCCACGCGCGCCACGATGCGGCGGTTGCGATCGCCTCGGGGCGACCCGCCGCGCTGCCCACGACGCCGGAGCTCGCGGCGCGGGCCGAGGCGATCCTCCTATACTCGGGCTACGAGGCGCGCATGCGGCTGGAGATCGCGCGACTGCACGGCGAGCACGCCGACCTCCCGCTGCCCGCGGACCTCGACTACCGCGGCATCGGCGGGCTCTCGCACGAGTGCGCGGCCCGACTCGCGGCCGTGCGGCCGTCGAGCACGGGGCAGGCGGCGCGGATCCCCGGGATCACCCCCGCCGCGCTCGCGTCGGTGTGGGCCCACGCGCGCATGCGGATGCGGGCGACCCACCGTGGGGCCGCGGTCGGCGACGCCTGACCGGCTACTCGATCCGATCGCGCAGCAGGGACGCGAGCGCCGCGACGACGGCCACGTCGGGCTCGATCCACCGCAGCGCGAGGCCGTGGCGGCGCAGCTGCGGGTTCGGCTCCTCGAGGCGGACGACCTCGGCCCGCAGCACGAGCGGGTTGCGCGTGCCCCCCCGGGGGACCTCGACGCGCACGGTCTGCCCCACGTCGAGGCGGGCCCGGCCGTGGAGCAGCGCCCCGCCGAGGCTCACGTCGAGCGTGCGACCGGAGAGCAACAATCGCTCGTCATGGAAGACGCGAGCTGGAAACGACACCGCGGTCCGCGGATGTCCCCGACGATCGTCCATCGATGCGGTCCCCTGCATGCCCACCGATGCCGTAACACGACCGGCCGCCCGACCACCAGCGGAGATCGGGCGCGAAACGGCGTTCGCAGCGCGATCACGGCGCGCGGCAAGTGTCACCTCGGACACAAGCGGCCGCGCGGATGGGCCGTGTCGACCCGGCAATCCAGCATGCCGCGGCCACGGCGGTTGACCGCGGACACCCCGTTGGGCCATATCTCCCGCCGCCTTGAAGGTCCACTTCATCGCGATCGCCGGCACAGGCATGGGGGCCCTCGCGCGCCTGCTCAGGGAGGCGGGCCACGAGGTGCGCGGTTCCGACACCGCCGTCTACCCGCCGATGTCCGAGCAGCTCGCCCGCGCCGAGATCCCGGTGATGCTCGGCTACGGCCCGGCGAACCTGCAGTGGGCGCCCGACTGCGTGGTCGTCGGCAACGTCTGCAGCAAGGACCACCCCGAGGTCGTCGAGGCCAACCGGCTGGGCCTCCGCCTCGAGAGCTTCCCGAGCATGCTCGCGAAGCTGCTGCTGCCGGGGCGCACCAGCCTCGTCGTCGCGGGCACCCACGGCAAGACCACCACGACGAGCCTGGTCTCGTGGTTGCTGCACTGCGCCGGCGCCGACCCGTCGTTCCTCATCGGTGGCGTCCCGCTGAACTTCGGCATCGGCGCGCACCTCGGCCTCGGCCCCGCGATCGTGCTCGAGGGCGACGAGTACGACACGGCGTTCTTCGACAAGGGCAGCAAGTTCCTCCACTACCGGCCGACCCGCGCCATCCTCACCAGCGTCGAGTACGACCACGCCGACATCTTCAAGGACCTCGACGAGGTCCGCGCGGCGTTCCGCGCCTTCGTGGCGACGATCCCCGAGGGCGGCGAGCTGATCGTCAACGCCGAGGACTCCGAGGCCCTGGGTATCGCGGCGACCGCCCGCTGCCGCATCACGACGTATCGGGTGATGCCCGAGCACGCCCGCGGGCCCGAGGGCGCCGATGTCTGCGCGCTGCAGTGCCCGCGGGTCCCCGGCCGGCGTCCCGCGTTCGAGGTGTTCGAGCGCGGCGCCAGCCTCGGCGAGTTCACCACGCAGCTCGTCGGCCGCTACAACCTCGGCAACGTGCTCGCGGCCATCGCGATGGCGCGCGCCGAGGGGCACGACCTCGAGGCGATCCGCCGCGGCGTGCGGACGTTCCGCGGCGTGAAGCGGCGCCAGGAGCTCGTCGGCACCGCCCAGGGCGTCCGCGTGCTCTCGGACTTCGCGCACCACCCGACGGCGGTGCAGCTGACGGTCACCGCGATCCGCAAGGAGTTCCCCGAGCACGCCCTGCATGTGTGCTTCGAGCCGCGCAGCGCCTCGTCGCGGCGCCGCGCCTTCGGCGACGCGTTCGCGGCGAGCTTCGACGCGGCGACCGCGGTCTACGTCGGCCCGGTGTTCCAGCCCGAGAAGATCCCCGAGGCCGATCGCCTCGACACCGCGGCGCTGGCCCGCGGCATCGCGGCGCGCGGCGTGAAGGCCCGCGCATTCGAGGAGATCGACGGCCTCGCCGCCGCGGTGCTCGACGCCGCGGTCCCCGGCGACACGGTGCTGATGCTCACGTCTGGCGCCTTCGGTGGCCTCGCAGACAAGCTCCTGTTCGGCTTCGGCGATCCGGTGACGTTCACCGCGCCCGAGGACGTCCCCGCGATCGACGCCCTCCTGGCCCGCTACGATCTCCCCGCGATCGTCCCCAGCGGTGACGTCGAGACCCTCGTGATGCGCGTGCCCGAGGGCATCATCGGCTGCGTGAGCCTGCAGGTGGCCGGCGACAACGGGTTCCTGTTCGGCCTCGCCGTGCACCCCGAGCGCCGCGGCACCGGCCTCGGCTGGGTCCTCGGGGATGGGGTCCTGCGACGGGCGCGGAGCCTCGGCCTGCGGCGGATCTACCTGCTGACCAACACCGCGGCCGACTTCTTCGGGGCCAAGCTCGGGTTCTCCCCGATCGAGCCCGCGACGGTCGACGCGGCGATCCGCGAGTCGCCGAACTTCAGCGCGGCCGCGTCCCAGCCCAACGCCGTGTGCATGGAACTGGCGCTCCCCGGCGCGTGAGGACGCCCGCGCGAGGGCGGCCCCGCGCCTCGCCGGCGGCCCAAGGGTCCCTTGGCCGGGGCGCTGTCCCGGGTTTGGGGTCCGGTGGCGATGGCCGGCTCGGAGCCATTGACGAAAATGCAGCGCCATCCTAGCTTCCGGGCGCGAAAAGCCGTGCCTGGCAAAGAACTTTCCCCTCAGGAACTCTCTCCTCAAATAGAGGCGCGGATCCAGCAGCTGTGGCCGCGCTTCCCCGAGGGGCGTGCGGGACAGGCCCTGTGTCTGCCCGTGCTCTATCTCGCCCAGGAGCAGTTCGGATACGTCGACGCCGCCGTCGTCGACCTCGTGGCCGCGCGGCTCGGCCTCACGGCCGCCCACGTCACGGGTGTCGCCACCTTCTACTTCATGATCAACAAGGCCCGCCCGGGCCGGTACCACCTGCAGGTCTGCACCAACATCGGCTGCCAGCTGATGGGGGCGTACGACGTGTTCGAGCGGTGCAAGAAGCGGCTGGGCGTGGAGAACAAGGGGACGTCGGCGGACGGCAACGTGACGCTGACCGAGGTCGAGTGCCTCGCGGCCTGCGGCTACGGTCCCGTGGCCCAGATCGCCGAGCGCGAGAAGCCCGAGATCCCGCTCTACTTCGAGAACCTCGACGCCAAGCGGATCGACGCGATCCTCGACGCACTCGCCGAGGGGCGCGTGCCGACCGAGCTCGGCAACTGATAGGCGGAGCGCAACGATGGGCCTGTTCGACGTCAAAATCATCAGCGAGCACTTCGGCGTCCCCGAGGCCAAGGGCCTCGAGTACTACGAGCGCAAGGGTGGCTACCGCAACGCTCGCAAGGCCTGCGGCATGGCGCCCGAGAGCATCGCGGCCGAGGTGCAGGCGAGCAACCTGCGCGGCCGCGGCGGCGCCGGCTTCCCCACGGCGATGAAGTGGAGCTTCGTCCCCAAGGACGCCGACACCGTCTACCTCGTCGTCAACGCCGACGAGAGCGAGCCGGGGACGTTCAAGGATCGCCACATCCTTTTCTGGAACCCGCACATGTTGGTCGAGGGGATGATCATCGCCTCGGTCGCGCTGAAGGTCCGCAACGCGTACATCTACATCCGCGGCGAGATGGCCCGCGAGTACCAGGTGCTGCAGGCCGCGATCGACGAGGCCTACGCCAAGGGCTACCTCGGCGAGCGCATCTTCGGCTCCGGCACGTCGCTCGACATCACGGTGTACCGCGGCCTCGGGGCGTACATCTGCGGCGAGGAGACGGCGCTCTTGTCGAGCCTCGAGGGCGGACGCGGCTGGCCGCGGCTCAAGCCGCCGTTCCCGGCGGTGAAGGGCCTGTGGGGCAAGCCGACGATCGTCAACAACGTCGAGACGATCGCGAACCTGCCGTGGATCCTCGAGCACGGGGGCAAGGCGTTCGCCGACCTCGGCACCGGGCGCTCCGGCGGCCTGCGCCTGGTCTCGGTGTGCGGCCACGTCAACAAGCCCGGCGTCTACGAGCTGCCGCTGACCGTCACCGGTCGCCAGCTCATCGACGAGGTCTGCGGCGGCATCAAGGGCGGTCGCAAGGTCAAGGGCGTGATCCCCGGTGGCGTGTCGATGCCGGTGCTCGCCCCCGACGAGCTCGACGTGCCGTTCGAGTTCGACGCGCTGCAGAAGGACGAGCGCATCCGCGAGGTCGAGGTCCGCCCCGGGCAGAAGTTCGACCTCGGCGGCAACCGGACCCTGCGGACGATGGCGGGCTCCGGCGGCGTCGTCGTCATGGACGACACCACCGACATCACCCAGGCGGCGTGGCGCATCGTCCACTTCTTCGCCGAGGAGAGCTGCGGTCAGTGCACGCCGTGCCGCGAGGGCACCGGCTGGCTCGCCCAGGTCGCGCACCGCATCGCCTTCGACCACGGCCGCGCCGGCGACGTCGACCTGCTGGCCTCGATCGCCGACGGCATCGCCGGCAACACCATCTGTGCGCTCGGCGACGCGGCCGCCTGGCCGACGCTGGCGTTCCTCACCAAGTACCGCGACGAGTTCGAGGCCAAGGTGCGCAACGCACATCGGCCCAAGGGGGCCGCGTGACCGGGCAACAACTGGTGTTCTATGCGTTCGCAGCGCTCGCGGTCGTGAGCGCCCTGGCCACGGTCACCCGCCGCAACCCGGTGGTCGCCGCCGTGTGGCTGGTGTCGACCTTCTTCGCGGTCGCCGTCTGCTACCTGATGCTCTCGGCGACGTTCCTCGCCGCGATCCAGATCCTCGTCTACGCCGGCGCCATGATGGTGCTGTTCGTCTTCGTGATCATGGTCCTCGACGTCGACGAGAAGGGCCGCGAGGAGCACCGCCGACCGAGCCGCATCGCCAAGTTCGGCTACTACGGCTCGCTCGTGGCGTCCGGCGGCTTCCTGGCGTGGGTCCTCGTCGGGACGCTCGCGCGGCAGTACCTCAAGCCGGGCGTCGACATCACGAGCCGCCCCGACTTCGGCTCCGCCGAGGACGTCGGCCACCTGCTGTTCACGAAGTACCTGTTCGGCTTCGAGTCGATCTCGCTGCTGCTGCTCGCCGCGGTGATCGGCGCGGTGGTCGTCGCCCGCAGCCACCGCGAGCGGGTCAAGGAAGCCGCCCAGAGCGGCATGTCGATCGAGGCGCGGCACGCCGCGGGCCTCGGTGACGGCGATCAGGCCGGTGAGATCGCGCCCGGCGGTCCGACGCCGATCACCGACTTCGGCGCGCCCTCGGCGACCGGCCACGACGGAGGCACCTGATCATGCTGCCCATCACGCACTTCCTCTACCTCGCCTTCGCGCTGTTCCTCATCGGGGCCGCGGGCGTGCTGCTGCGCCGCAACGTGCTGATCGTCCTGATGGGCGTCGAGCTCATGCTCAACGCGGCGAACCTGGTGCTGGTCGCGTTCTCCCGCATGTGGGGCAACACCGACGGCCAGGTCCTCGCCATGTTCACGATCGCCGTGGCCGCCGCCGAGGCTGCGGTCGGCCTCGCCATCGTGGTCAGCATCTTCCGCGCGCGGACCGGCACGGACATCGACGACTTGTCCCTCCTCCGCGACTAGCTCCGCGACCGGCGGGCCCGCCGTCGCCCACGCTCCACCTCTCCTCGATCTCCGTCCTCCGCCTCCCGCTTGGGGCCTGTCCATGAACGAAGCCAATCTCACCCTCGGTTGGATCCCGCTGTTCCCACTCCTGGGGGCGCTGTTCAACCTCGTCTTCGGGCGCTGGATCATGCGCTCCAACGACCGCCTCGGTCGCGAGGTCGTGCACCTCGTCGCCATCGGTGCCGTCGCGTTCTCGTGCTTCTACACGTTCTCGATCGTGTTCGAGGCCCTGGTCGACGGCGGCTACGATCGCGTCGTCCACCGCATCTACCCGTGGATCATCTCGGGCGAGCTCGTCGTCGGCTTCGACCTGATGATCGATCACCTCTCGGCGGTGATGTGCATGGTGGTCACGGGCGTCGGCCTGCTGATCCACATCTTCAGTGTCGGGTACATGGCCAAGGACCCGTCGTACTGGCGCTACTTCGCGTACCTCAACCTGTTCATGGCCGCGATGCTCATCCTGGTGATGGGCAAGTCGCTGGTGATGACCTTCGTCGGTTGGGAGGGCGTGGGGCTCTGCTCGTACCTGCTCATCGGCTACTACTACGACGAGAGCGAGAAGGCGACGGCCGGCCGCAAGGCCTTCATCGTCAACCGCATCGGTGACTTCGGCGTCATCCTGGCGATGCTGCTGATCTACGCGGTCACGCACAGCCTCGACTACGACGCGATCCGGGCCGCCTGCGTCGCGGGCCCCGAGTCGCCGCTCGTCACCCAGACGCTGTTCGGCGTCAGCATCGCGACGGCGGCGACGATGCTGCTGTTCCTCGGCTGCACCGGCAAGAGCGCCCAGCTCCCGCTGTACACGTGGCTGCCCGACGCGATGGCCGGCCCGACCCCGGTGTCGGCGCTCATCCACGCCGCGACGATGGTCACGGCCGGCGTCTACCTCATCGTCCGGCTGAACCCGATGTTCGCCCTGGCGCCCGACACCATGGCGACCGTCGCCCTGGTCGGCGCCATCACGGCGCTGTTCGCCGCGACCATCGGCCTCACGCAGACCGACATCAAGAAGGTCCTCGCGTACTCGACGGTCTCGCAGCTCGGCTACATGTTCCTCGCCGCGGGCATGGGTGCGTGGGTCGCCGCGATCTTCCACCTGGTGACGCACGCCTTCTTCAAGGCGTGTCTGTTCCTCGGCTCGGGCTCGGTCATCGAGGCCTGCCACCACAACCAGGACATCCGCACGATGGGTGGCCTGCGCGAGAAGATGCCGTGGACCGCGGGCACCTTCCTCATCTCGTGCCTGGCGATCGCCGGCATCCCGATCTTCGCCGGCTTCTTCTCGAAGGACGAGATCCTGCTGCACGCGTACACCAACGCGTCGGCGTGGTCGCCCGCGCTCAACTACGTGGCGTACGGCCTGGGCCTCACCGCGGCGATCTGCACCGCGTTCTACATGTTCCGGCTCTACTACCTCACCTTCGAGGGCGAGTTCCGCGGCGATCACCACACCTGGGAGCACCACGTCCACGAGCAGTGGATCATGTCGTTCCCGCTGATCGTCCTGGCGATTCTCGCGACGTTCGGCGGCTTCCTCGGCGTGCCGCACGTGCTGCCGGGCCACCTCCCGCACGTGCTCGACAGCTGGCTCGAGCCCATCACCGCGCTGTCGTCGACCTTCAGCGGCGAGTACTACGTCGGCGTCCGCGAGGGCTTCGCCGACGAGCACGGCCACGTCCTGGCCGGCGTCGAGCTCGGCATGATGGGGCTGTCGGTGGGCATCGCCATCGTCGGCATCCTGTTCGCCCGCAAGCTCTACCTCAAGGGGCCGTCGGCCGAGGCCAAGTCCTGGGCCGACAAGCTCGGCGGCCTCTACCGCGCGAGCCTCAACAAGTACTGGGTCGACGAGATCTACGACGCCTCCGTCGTCCGACCGCTGCGCGTCACCGGTGGCGTCTGCTACCAGGTCGGTGATCAGCTGCTCATCGACGGTCTCGGCGTCGGCGGGGTCTCGGGCACCGTCGGCGTGCTCGGCAACCGCGTCCGCGTCTGGCACAACGGCAACGTCCGCCGCTACCTCGCGGTGCTCATGCTCGGCGTGGGCCTCGTGCTCGCGTCGGTCTACGCCAACCCCACCGTGTCGCAGTTCGGCGGGTCCCCGGTGCACCCGGTCGACCTCGGCGGCCTGCGCCCGACCCTGGGCGCGCAGCCGATCCGCATCGAGGGCCCGACGTTGTTCAGCGACACGCCCTGGTTCTCCTTCGAGGCCGGGCCCGCGCAGGTCCAGCGACCGGCCCCGGCCGCGCCCGGTGCCGCCGGTGCCGTGGTCGCGCCGCCGACGGTGCCGCCGCGGGATCCGCTGCCCAACCGCGTCGACGGCAAGGCCCCCGCGCCACCGCAGAAACGTCCGCCGCCGCCCGACGGCAAGGCGCCCGAACCCAAGGCGGATGCCAAGGCAGGCGCTGCGCGCCCGGCCGGAGGTGCACCGTGACCGACATCGTCACGCTTCTCATCGCCCTGCCGATCCTGGGCGCCATCGTCGTCGCCACTCTCCCGCAGGCCGAGACCCGGCTCGCGCAGGGCGTCGGCCTCGCCTTCGCGGGCCTCGAGTTCCTGGTCTCCATCCCGCTGGGCACCGGCTTCGAGGTCGGCAAGGCGGGCATGCAGTTCGAGACCAACGTGCCGTGGATCGAGTCGTTCGGGATCCACTACCACGTGGGCGTCGACGGCTTCAGCCTGTGGATCGTCCTGCTCACGACCCTGCTCACACCCCTGTGCATCTGGGGGGCGTGGCGCTCGATCGAGAAGCGCGGCGGCGAGTTCATCGTCGCGATGCTCGTCCTCGAGGCCGGCATGATCGGCACGCTGGTCGCGCTCGACCTGGTGCTCTTCTTCACCTTCTGGGAGCTGATGCTCATCCCGATGGCGCTGATCATCGGCATCTGGGGCAGCGAGCAGCGGGTCGCCGCGGCGATCAAGTTCTTCCTGTACACGATGGTCGGGTCGGCGCTGATGCTCGCCGCGATCATCTACCTGGCCGTCGAGCACCACACCGCGAGCAAGGGTGTTTGGAGCTTCGACATCGCCGACCTCTCGCAGGTCGTGCTCACGCCCGAGGCGCAGTTCTGGTGCTTCTGGGCCTTCGTGCTGAGCTTCGCGATCAAGGTGCCGCTGTTCCCGGTGCACACCTGGTTGCCCGACGCGCACACCCAGGCGCCGACGCCCGGCTCGGTGATCCTGGCCGGCGTGATGCTGAAGCTCGGCACGTACGGGCTCATCCGCTTCGCGTTCCCGCTGTTCCCGCTCGCGGCGGGGGAGGGCGCGCAGGTCCTCGCGATCCTCGCGGTCATCGGCATCGTCTACGGCGCCCTGGTCGCGTGGGTGCAGAGCGACGCCAAGCGCCTGGTCGCCTACTCGTCGGTCAGCCACATGGGCTTCATCGTCCTGGGCATCGCGAGCTGGAGCACGCAGGGCCTGACCGGCGCCACCTTCCAGAGCCTCGCACACGGCCTCACCACCGGCGCGCTGTTCATGGGCATCGGCGTCCTGTACGAGCGCCGGCACACCCGCCTGCTCTCGGAGTTCGGCGGCGTCGCCAAGGTGATGCCGATCTTCGCGGCGATGTTCCTCATCGCGCTGCTCGGCTCCGCGGGTGTTCCCGGGCTCGTCGGGTTCGTCGGCGAGTTCCTCATCATGGTCGGCACGTTCACCCACGGCGGCACCACGCTGTTCGCGGTGCCCGTGCTGATGGCGGTCGCGGCGACCGGCGTCATCCTCGGCGTCGTCTACCTGCTGCACCTCTACCAGCGCCTGATGTTCGGCCCGCTGTCGAACCCGAAGAACGCCGAGCTGCAGGATCTCAACCTGCGCGAGTTCCTCGTGTTCGTGCCGTTCGTGCTGCTCATCGTCGGGATGGGGCTGTACCCCAAGCCGTTCACCGAGCGCATCGACGCCACGTCGCAGGCGGCGGTCGCCGAGTTCAACCTCAAGCGCTGCGCCTCGATCGCCAACGCGAACGGGACGGGGCCGGTGATGATCTCGACGGTCGTCGATCGCTGCGCGGATCCGCTGGGCCGCGTGGTCGAGGTCTACGGTGACGAGCGCCCGGCGAGCGCCGCGAAGGCCGCGGCGGCCAAGCGCGAGGCCGAGGCCAAGGCCGCGGCGGCGCCCAAGCCCGAGGCCAAGGCGGACGCGAAGGTCGATGCAAAGGCGGACGGCAAGGCCGCGCCCGCGCCCGCGCCGGACGCCAAGCGCCCGGACGCGAAGCGCCCGACCGATCGCGTCGAGATGAAGGCGGGGCCGACCCGTCCCGGTGTCGCGCCGGCCGACGCGAAGGCGCAACCGCGACCCGCGGCGGACGCAAAGGCGGGAGGAACCCCATGATCGCGCTTGCACCCGAGGTCGCTGCGGCGGCCGCCCCCGTCACCGCTGGCGCCACCGCGCTGGCCGACCTCTCCCACCTCGGTCCGATGCTCGTCGTCGCCGTGTGGTCGCTGTTGCTGCTCGTCGCCGACGCCTTCGCGGGCCCCGGCTTCCGCGGCTTCCAGCGCCGCGTGGCCCTCGTCGGGCTCGGCATCGCCGGCGCGCTCGCGGCGATGCAGTTCGGCACGCTCGAGTACGACGCCGGCGTCTCGGTGTTTTCCGGCTTCCTGTCGGTCGATCACTTCTCGGTGCTGCTGGACCTCGGCGTCATCGCGATCTGTGCCGGCGTCATCGGCTTCGCCGGGGACTACGCCCGCTCGCATCGCTTCGAGTACGGCGAGCAGGAGACGCTGGTGCTCATCGGCGGCTTCGGGATGATGATCCTGAACCACGCCACGGATCTCGTCGCCATCTTCCTCGGCATCGAGACGATGAGCATCGCGATCTACGTGCTCGTCGTCCGAGGCCGCGCTCAAGTACTTCATCATGGGCGCGTTCTCCTCGGGGATCCTGCTCATGGGCATCGCGCTGCTGTACGGCGCGACCGGGACCACGAACCTGGATCAGCTCGCCTCGGCGATCGCCCAGGTGTTCACGCAGTGGGGATCGGCCCAGCCGTACGTCGAGCTGGTGATGCAGTCGGATGCCGCGCGCATCGCCGGCGAGGCGCTGCCGCCCGCAGAGGCCGTCCGCGCGGCGGTCGACAAGTCGGTGATCGGCATGGCCCCGGCCGCGCTGTTCATCCCCGGCATGTTCCTGCTGCTCGCCGCGATGCTCTTCAAGGTCAGCGCGGTGCCGTTCCACATGTGGACGCCCGACGCGTACGACGGCGCCCCGACCCCCACGACCGCGTTCATGGCCGCGGGCGTGAAGATCGGCGGGTTCGCTGCGCTGCTGAAGGTGTTCGTCGGTTCGTTCGCGACCCAGCGGCTCGCCACGGCGCCGTACGGCTGGACGTCGGTGGTGGCGGTCATCGCCCTGCTGACGATGACCGTCGGCAACTTCGCGGCGGTGCGGCAGACCAACGTCAAGCGCCTGCTCGCGTACAGCTCGATCGCCCACGTCGGCTACATCCTGGTCGGCGTCGTCGCGGCGGCGAACTTCTACGGCCACGCGTTCGCGATCGGCTCGCTGCGGCCGGCCGATCAGATCGAGTGGTCGCGGCTCACGGGCGACTTCTCGGTCGCCGCCGTGCTCTTCTATGTGTTGACCTACGCGGTCGCGACGCTCGGTGCCTTCGCCTGCGTCAGCTGGTACGGCGCGAACAAGACCGAGGGCACCACTGCGCACGAGTGGTCGGGCCTCGCGCAGCGCCACCCGGCGATGGCCCTCGGGCTCACGATCTGCCTGCTCTCGCTGATGGGCATGCCGCCCACGGTCGGGTTCTTCGGCAAGGTCGGCCTGTTCCGCGCCGCGCTCGAGAACGACAACGTGATGATGCGGGTGCTGGTCATCGCCGCCCTGCTCAACTCGGTCGTCGGCGCCTACTACTACCTGCGGCTCATCGTGAGCATGTACTTCCGTCCGCCCGGGAGCACCGATGCGCCGACGCTGCCTGGCCGTGGTGCCCGGGTGGTCGTGGGTCTGTGCGCCGGTACGGCGCTCGCGCTGGGGCTCCTGGCCGATCCTGCGTTCCGACGGGCCGAGCTCGCCGCCGCGGGCTTCCCTTACGCCGCCGGGTCGGCGCAGCGGGCGAGCTGGGTCGACAAGCTGCGGACGCGCTGGGAGGACCAGGAGCTCGCGGCCGAGGACGCGGCGAAGGCTGGCGACGCGAAGGCTGGCGACGCGAAGGCTGTCGACGCGAAGGCTGGCGACGCGAAGGCTGGCGACGCGAAGGCGCCGACCGACGCGAAGGCCGCGGACGCCAAGGCGCCCGCGAAGCCGAACCCCTGACGCGGGGCGTCTACTCGCCGCCGAGGAGGCGGGCGAGTTCCGCGGCGCCGCCCTGAAGGGTGGTGCGCTGCAGGTAGAACGCGAGGCCCGAGCGGCCCCCGAGCTCGCCGCCGTCACCGGCGCGGCCGGGGCCGCCGTGGTTGGACACCGGGAAGACGCAGCCGGGGGCGAGGGACGCACCCGCGATCTTCTCTGAGGCGAGCACCAGGCGGCCCAGGGTCGGCGCGAGGGCCAGGGCCGCGCGGGCGGTGAAGTCCCGATCGTCGGCGTACACGGTGCCCACCAGGGAGCCCTGGCCGGCGCCGACGATGCGGGCGGCCGCCTCGACGGTGCCGTCGTACGGCAGCAGCGTCGCGACCGGTCCGAACACCTCGTGGTGATGGAACGGCGCCGACGCATCGAGCGCCGCGTCGGCGGTCGCCTCGAACAGGATCGGCTCGAGGAAGTAGCCGACGCCGTCGGCGACGCCGCCGAACGCGGTGCGCTCGGGGTTGCCGAGCACGCGCGTCGCGGCGGTGGCGAGGCGCGCGACGCCGGCCCGCGCGTCGCGGAGCTGCGAGGCGCTCGAGAGCGGGCCCATGCGGTGGGTGTCGTCGGCGGGGTCGCCCGTCTTCGCCGCGATGGCGCCGAGGCGATCGACCAGCGCGTCCTTGAGCTCGCCGAGCAGGGCCGTCGGCACGAGGATGCGTCGGGTCGCCGTGCACTTCTGCCCGGCCTTCTGCGTGAGCTCGATCGTGCAGTCACGGACGACGAGGTCGAACAGCTCGGAACCCGCCTCGACGTCGGGTCCGATGATGACGGCGTTGAGGCTGTCCGCCTCGATGTTCACGCGGGCGTTGGTCGCGAGCATCTTCGCGTGGCCGCGGACCTTCGCGCCGGTGTCGGCCGAGCCGGTGAAGGCGACGACGTCCTGCGGTCCGACGTGGTCGAGCAGATCGCCCGCGGGCCCGAGCAGCAGCTGGAACGCGCCCTCGGGCAGCACGCCCGGCGCCAGCATGATCTCGGCGATGCGGGCCGCGAGCATCGACGTCGAGGTCGCGGGCTTCGACAGCACGGGCACGCCGGCGAGGAACGCGACCGCGAACTTGCCGACCATGCCCCACGCCGGGAAGTTGAACGCGTTGATGTGGATCGCGGCGCCGAGCCGCGGCGTCAGCACGTGCTGGGCCCGGAGCTTGCTGCCCTTGTGCAGCGGGACCGCCTCGCCGTCGAGCAGGTGGCCGTTGCCCTCGGGCAGCTCGGCGGCCAGCGCCGCGTAGCCGGCCAGGACGCCGATCGCTCCGTCGATGTCGAACTTGGCGTCGCCGCGCGTGTTGCCGCCGTTGGCGACCGCGATGCCGATGAGCTCCTCGCGCGCCCCGTGGAGCAGCTTGGCGAGGTTGCCCAGGATCTCGCCGCGGGCCCGCCACCCGAGCGCGCGCAGGTTGGTGCCGCCGGTGCTGCGGGCCCACTGCAGGGCCTCGCCGAGCCCACCGCACTGGGCGACCTCGGCCAGCTCGGCTCCGGTGGCCGGGTTCACCAGCACCGCCGTCTGCCCTTGGCCCTGTTGCCACGCACCGCCGAGGTAGCTCGAGAGTCGTTTCATCGCGGACGGACGCTAGTGCACCCCACGCGAGATGTCATCACTCGCGGCGGAGGTCGCCGCGTGACGTTCGCGTCATCGCGGCGAAGGGGGGAGCGGCGCGAAGGTCCTCACGGGGCCTTGCGCGGCGGCGACTCGGTCCGTGGCGCGTGGGTCTCGATCGGCGCAAACGGGTTGCGCAGCGGGCGGTCGATCGGCGCGCACCCGTTGGGCTGCTTCGCCTCGAGCCGGCGAGGGCGCTGCAGTGGGACGCCGTCCTGCGTCGTGCAGCGAACGCCGTCGACGAACGGGTCGCGCAGGTCGTGCGAGGGCGTTGGCCGGGTCGACGGGGCCGGGCGCGCGAACGGGTCGATCAGATCGGGCGACGCCGGGGGCCGGTAGCGCAGCGCCGGGTTCGGCGCCTGGAACGGATCGCGCAGCGCCAGCCGGGTCGCGCTCGGTGGCTTGGTGGCGTGCTCGGGCGTCGGCGGTTGCGGTGGCGGCGTGACGCTCGGTGCGTGCACGGGCTCGGGTGCGGGCGGGGGCGCCGGCGGCACCGAGGCGTCCGGCGAGGTGAGTCGCAGGACGAGCAGCCATGGCGCGCACAGGGGCCCCACGACACGGAGGGTACCACGGCGCGGCGCGGGCCCCCCCGGTGCGGGAGGGGGACGCCGCCGCGCGGCCGACGGATCACACCGGCGCGAGCGCGCGCGGGTCCGTGAGCCGGCCGGTGACGGCCGAGGCCGCCGCGACCGCCGGCGAGACCAGGTACACCGGGCCTGGCCCGCCCATGCGGCGGTCGAAGTTGCGGTTGGTCGTGCTCGCCGTGGTCTCGCCCGCGTGGGGGATCCCGGGGCCGTTGCCGATGCACGAGCCACACCCCGGCGGGGTGACGACCGCGCCGAGCTTTGCGAGGCGATCGAGGATCCCCTCGGCCTTCGCCGCGGCGAACACCTCGGCCGACGACGGCGTGACCGTCACGCGGACGCCGCCCTTGAACGCGCGACCGCGGAGCACCGCGTCGGCGGCCCGGAGGTCGGCGAGGGATCCCCCCGTGCAGCTCGCGATCACGATGTTGTGGATCTCGACCGCCGAGACCTCCGACAACGGCTGGCGGTTGCGCGAGTCGCCCGGCGTCGCGACCGTCAGCGGCACCTCGTCGAGGTGCACCCGGATCGTGCGCACGTACTCGGCGTCGGCGTCGGGCTCGACCCACAGCGGGGCGAGCTCGACGCCCGGCCGACGGCCGTCGAGGAACTCGCGCAGCGCCCGGCACGGCTCGACGATGCCGGTCATCAGGCCGCCCTCGACCGTCATGTTGGTGAGCACGGACAGCTCGTCGACGTTCCACTGATCGAGGCCGGGGCCGCCGAGCTGGATCACGCACGTGTCCGTCGGCGAGGCGCGCCACTGCTCCTCGCGGAAGTACGGGTCACCGATGAGGTGCAGGATCAGATCCTTGGGCGACAGCAGGCCCTTCGCGTCGCCCTCGACCCACACGCGCACCGTCTTGGGCACCGTGACCGGGATCATCCCGGTACGCAGCGCGAACGCCATCGCCGTCGAGCCGACGCCGAACGCGAACGCGTTGAGCACGCCCGCGGTCGGGGTGTGGCTGTCGGTGAGCACGATGATGTCGCCGGGCAGCGCGTACTCCTCGACGACGAGGCGGTGGCACACGCCCGCGGCGTGGGCCCGCCCGGGGCCGTGCAGGCGGATGCCGTTGCGCTCGCACGCCTCGACCATCTCGTCGCGGAGCTGGCGGGCGGGCTGCAGTCGCGCGCGCTTGACCACGTCGGGCACCGTCGGCTCGTCGATCAGCACGAAGTGGTCCTCGAACGCGGCGACCTGCTCGGGTCGCGTGACCGGGGCGCCCGGCCACTGCTCGCCGTACAGCGCCATGACCATGCCGCCGGTGTACTCGTGCACGCCGCGGAAGCCGGCCTCGCACAGGATCTGATCGCCGGGGCGCGCGGCGCCGATGCCGAGCGGCTTGCCCGGGCCGACCCACGCCCGCCGCGCGACGATCTTCTCGATGCAGTTCATCGGTTGCGCGGGGACGTCGACCGGGTAGCAGGGCTCGAGCGTGCCCGCGAGCAGCTGGCTGCCGTACGGCAGCAGACCGCCGGCCTCGGCCACCGCGCGGAAGAACGGCGGCAGCTCGGCGGCGAGCGTCGCGAGATCGACGTCCTCGCCGGCGCGGAGCCGATCGAGCACGCCGAAATCCGTGGTGAACGGCAGGCCGCTGTACACCATGTTCTCCTGGAAGATGCGCTGGAAGCTCTTCGCGACCACGAGCTCGACGCCCGCGCCGGTGTGCGCGACCACGGCGACCTCGCGGCTCGATCCGCTGCCGTACGCGTCGCCACCGACGACGACCTGGAATCGACCGGTGCGGATGTCGTCCTTGTGCACGACCTCCTTGAAGTTCTCGAGGAAGTACGGCCCGAGGATGTCGCCCGTGTAGCCGAGCGTGCACGCGGCCCCGCTGATCATCGCGTCGGTGTTCACGCCGAAGTGGTAGGCGGCGGCGGGATCGGGCGTGACGTCACGGCCGTCGAGCTGCGCGCGGACTTCGCCTGCGTCGTCGACGAGCGACAGGATGCGGCCGGAGAGCTTCATGGTCGAAGGCGTAGCAGCCTGGGGATATGTCCACAAGATGAGCACGATGGGCGCATAGTATGGTCCGACGCCGAGTCATTCGGCGCGGGGGGTGACGGTGGCGAAGGCGACGAAGGTGAGGGGGGCAGGGGAGCTCGCGGACGCGGCGGCCGAGGGCAACCTCGTGATCGAGCTCGACGATCTGCGCGGGTTCGTGGAGATCGCCGAGCACCGATCGATCCAGGCGGCGGCGCGGCGCCGCGGTCGCTCGCGCGCGACGTACGTGCGGCTGCTCGCGCGGCTCGAGCGCGTGTTCGAGGTCGACGCGCTGCTCGAGCGGGCGCCGGGGCAGCGCCACGGGCTGCTCACCCCGTCGGGCGCCGAGCTTTTGCGCCGCGCCCGCGCCGTGCTGCGCACCTGGGACGAGTGGCGCGTCGCGACCCGTGACGCGCTCGCCGGCCGCCGTGGCGCGCTGCGGATCGGTGCGCTGCCGGGCTCGTTCGATCTGATCGCCGAGGCCCTCACCGATCTGCGCGCGGCCCACCCGTCGCTCGTGCTGCGCGTCGCCGAGTACGACGACGAGCACCTCGTCGAGGCGATCCGCGACGGCGAGGTGGACCTCGGGTTCGGCACCGTCGAGCGCGTGCCGCCCGGGCTCGCGGCGATCGAGCTGGGCGAGCTGTCGTGGGCGGTGATCCTGCCGCGGGCCCAGGCCACGGGCCTCGGCGCCGTGGTGCGGCTGGCCGAGCTCGCGGGCGTGCCCCTGGTGATGCTGCGCTCGGGCCCGGTGCGCGAGCACATCGAGCGCAGCTTCGCCGAGTACCCCGGGGGGCCGCTGGCGTTCGACGCCGCGTTCGAGGTCGGCGCGACGCCGAGGATCGTCGAGCTCGTCGCCCGCGGCTTCGGGCCGGCGATCGTCTCGCGCTTCCGGCTGGCGTTCCTCCCCCGTCAGGTCGTCGTGCGGCCGCTGCTGGATGGCCCTGCGCCGGTGCGCGCCGCGGTGTTGCATCGCCGCGGCGCGCCCCTGTCGGCCGAGGCGCAGGAGCTGCTCGCGGCCTCACGGCGCCGCTTCGCGGAGCTCTCGGCCCCGCTCGATCGCGATGCGCCGGGTCGCAAGACGACGAAACCCCCGCGACCGTGAGGTGGCGGGGGTCTCGGGCGACGGCGGCGTCGCGCCGGCTCAGTCGCGGCTCGAGCCGAACAGGCGCAGCAGCGACAGGAACAGGTTGATGAAGTTGACGTACAGCGCGAGCGCGCCGTTGATGGCGAGGTTCCCCCCCGCGCCGTGCATCATGTACATCTGCTTGAGCGCCTGGTTGTAGTAGGCGGTCAGGCCGGCCGAGGTCACCGCGACGACGGCCGCGATGATGAAGCCCATCATGCTGGACTGGAGGAAGATCATGTTGATGATCGAGCCGATCACCGCGCCGGTGATGGCCATGATCATGAACTGACCCATGCCCGAGAGGTCCTTCTTCGTGGTGAAGCCGAGCACGGCCATCACGCCGAAGATGCCGACCGTGCCGCCCAAGGCCGCACCGATGCTGGTGATGTTGTAGATGAACGCGATCGGGCTGATCCAGGCGCCCATCATGGCGGAGAAGACGAGGAACAGGCCGCCGGCCACCGGGCGATCCATGGTCTCGATCTTGGACGGCAGGAACCACGCCATGCCGAGCACGCCGATGAGGAACACCCAGCGCAACGGCGTCGTCGCGATGAGCAGGACGGTGTTGAGGGAGAAGCTCAGCCCGTACACGACCGCGGCCGTGACTCCGAGGCCGATCGCCATCCAGGCGTAGACGCCCGTCATGAACTGCTGGACGCCCGTGTGGAGCTCGCCCCGCGGCGACATTCGCCGGGCGCTCTGGGCTTCTTGGTGGTACCCCTGCATGTCGCAAGTGTTACCACGCGAGCCCATGCGATCAACCTCCCGTGGCATTGGCGCCGTGGCGACCGTCCTGGTGGTGCTCGGCACCCTCGGCCTCGGCGTCGGCTGCCGCAGGACCCCGACGCGGTTCACGTGGGCGCGGACGCCCGCAGCCGGCGCGACGTCCACCTGCCCCGACGACGCGGTCGACCTGACCGGCGATCGCCTGCCCAGCGGCGACCATGTGCGCTGCTCCTACGACGACGCCGCCCATGGGCAGGCGCGTGTCACCGGCACCGTGCTCGACGCCGAGGGCGCCCTGGGCAACCCGATCGAGGGGGTCGAGGTCGCGTTGGTCCCGATCGACGCCGCCGGCCGGCCGGGCGGTGCCGCGGCGACGACCCGCAGCGACCCGCAGGGTGGCTTCACGCTGCGGGCCCGCGTCGGCCCGGGCCGTTGGGCCGTGGCGGCGGGCGGCGCGCTCAGCCCCCCGTGGACGTGGGACGGCCGCGGCCCGTGGTCCCTCGCGGACGTACGCGTCCGAGTCCCCGCCCCCGGCGAGTGACCGCGGGCCCCGATGGGGGCGCCCCGGCCGCCCCTCGAAGTCCCACCGAACGTCGTTTGCACCCGGCTCCCGCTGTTTCTTCCCCGCGTGACCCGCTATGTTCTCGACCGTGCCCCCCACAACCCACCTGCCCTCGTGGGGCCTGGTCACGCCGGTGCGCGACGAGGGGGAGCTGATCGACGAGCTCGCGTCGGTGGTCCGCGCCCAGGAGTTGCGGCCCAAGCGTTGGGTGATCGTCGACGACGGCAGCCGCGATCACACCCGCGAGGTGCTCGCGCGCATCGGGGCGCGCGATCCGTGGATCGACGTGGTCACGCTGCCGCCACGCGGCGGTTCCGACGATGTCTCCGGCCGGTACGCGCAGGCGCTCGTCCATGGTTTCCGCGGGCTGCTCGAGCTCGCCGAGGCCGAGCGGCTCGAGCTCGACTACGTGGCGAACCTCGACGCCGACGTGCGACCGGGGCCGTCGCTGTTCGCCGAGCTCATCGATCGCAGCGAGCGCGATCGCGGGATCGGCATCGCGTCGTGTCGACTCGGCACCACCGCAGACGACGGCGGTTGGACGCCGCACCTCGAGCACCCCTGCGGTGCGCCGCGCTCGGGCCTCCGGCTGTGGCGACGCGAGTGCCTCGAGCAGGCGGCGTTCTACCCCGCGCCGCACTGGGGCAGCGTCACCGGGCTGCGCGCCCGCAACCGCGGGTGGCGGACCGTCGCGCACGCCGATCTCGTCGCGGAGGTCGTCCGCAGCGACGCGTCGCGTCAGGGCTGGTGGGCTGGGTTCCGCCGCATCGGCCAAGGGGCGTGGTTCGTCGGCGCGCACCCGCTGACGGTCGCGATGGAGGCGGTGGTCGTGAGCGCCCACGAGCGGGACTTGAAGGGCCTCGCGCTGCTCGCCGGCTACGTCGAGAGCGCGGTCCGGGGCCGCCGACGCTCGTCGGATCCGGAGCTGCTCGAGTTCTACGGCTCCGACCTCCCGCGGCGGCAGTGGGACGAGGCGGTGTCGAAGCTGATGCGCCCGCTGCGTCGCGGCCCGTAGCGATCGGGTCGTTCGCGCGGGGCGCGTGGTACAACCGCGGGCCATGGCCGAGCGCGGCATCTTCCCCCGTTGGGTCGTCGCGATCGCCATCGTCGCGGCGGTGGGCGGTCTGCTCTACGCGTTGCGCGGCGTGCTGACGCCGGTCTTCTTCGCGTTCCTCATCGCGTACATGCTCGATCCGCTGGTCGACCGGCTCGAGCGGCGCCGGATCCCACGCGCGGCGGGCATCGTGATCCTGCTGTCGGTCGTGCTCGGGGCGCTGGGCCTGTTCTTGCTGTTCGCGGTGCCGTCGATCGCCCGCGACCTCAGCGGCTTCGTCACCGAACTACCGCAGGCGCTGCAGCGCCTCGTCGGACGCCTCGAGCCGCAGCTCACCGCGCTCGGGATCCCGGTGCCGCGCAGCCTCGACGAGGCGTTCGTCCAGTTCGACCTCGACAAGGGCGAGGTCGCCGGCAAGGCCGTCGGCCCCGCGGCCATGGTGCTGACGTGGCTGCTCGGCGGCACGATGTCGCTGCTCGGCGCGATCGCGAGCCTGGTCATCATCCCCGTCTTCGCGTTCTACCTGCTGCACGACTTCGACCGCATGACCGCGGCGATCCGCGATCTGGTGCCGCCGCAC
>LNFM01007393.1_pt1 | contig 39350 bp, 34 predicted proteins | sample 596031 | NCBI WGS metagenome assembly LNFM01 (sample SAMN04254537, study PRJNA301005) | activated carbon metagenome | isolation source: dual media filters at the Ann Arbor, Michigan drinking water treatment plant | place: USA: Ann Arbor | reverse complement strand
TGGGCTCGATCCTGGTCAACATCATGAGCGGGGCGCAGGACACGGCGGCGGGCCAGGACATCACGACGCTGATGGGCAAGGTCGCGGTGAGCCTTGACTACGTGCAGGAGCAGCACGAGCGCAACACCGGCTGGCTGGGGTCGAGCGACGTCGCGGCGGCGACGGCGCTGCTCGACCCGGTGACGTCCGATCCGCTGAGCGTGCTCGCCGGCATCCGCAACGCCGAGGACCTCATCGCCGCGCATGCCTAACCGAGAAATGGAGTTTTACCCCATTGGCGGAAAGGCTTTCGTGCTTCACGACGCTGGTGATGGAGTGCCCGTAAAGAGAGCCACGGTGCAACGTCGGGCGACACCAACTAAGGATGGAGGCAGCAGATCAAGTAGCCCAGTCCGACCTGCACCTTCATGTACTGCTCTTGCCCCGGCTCGGTTGTGAATGTCGCTTCGCGGTCGACCTCAGTCGAGATAACCACCTTTTGGCTGCCCGGGCGGGCACGTCGCGAAAGAAGAAGCCGCCCGGTATCGCCCAGCCGACGTTGACGCCGCTAACCTGCCCATTCGGTCGTACAGCGTCTTATTTTTTGCCCCTCTATTATGCCCCTCTCGTGTCCCCGACACTCGAGGATCAAGGCAAGACGACCTTGAAATGCAGCATTTACGTGGAAACTCTGAGCTATGCCAAAGCAATGTCTCTGCCGTGCAGGGGAAGAGACATGCGAACTCCGTCAGGATGCGCGCTACCCTACCGAAGTTCGATGCTCCAGACCAAGGCGGCTTCGTAGATTGGTGCGGAGCCATGGGGAAGGACCTCTTCCGGTTCCCGAGATGACAGTGGAAGAGACGTTCCTGGTTCAGGGTCGGCTGGGTGCCGCAGGCTGCGTGGGACTCATCGATCTGCTGAACTGGCAGGCAGCCAAGAAGGAGGTGCAGCCTGATGAAGCACAGGGCTACTCTGTTCCTGCTCGTTCACTTGCTTCTTTCCGCGGGTCTGCCGCCTGGCTATCGCCGTTCTCGATTTCGACGTGACTTCCAAAGACCGCGGCCGGCGGGTCCTCGAGCAGAAACTGCTCGTCGTCTGCGAGACATTCCGGATTGGAGCGGAGGCGTAAATGGACAGGGCGCAAGTCATCTCCGAGCTGGCGAGCAGCGGAAGCATGAAGCGGTCACCCGCATCCTCGACGACGCGGCCGTGCTGCTCGCCCAGGAGGACCAGGGGCCGCCGCCGACATCGCCGCTCTATCGAGCCTACAACGGCTACATGCTCGGCCTGTTCACCGCTGCCAGCTTCGTGTTCGACGTACGCGAGGAGCAGCATCGGCGGAGGGCTGTCCTGCACCGAATCTCGGAGTTTCTGCTCGAGCTTGCCAGCCAGCTCGGCAAGTCGGTGGATCTCGGCGAAGCCGACACGTTCGAGGACGCAATAGAAGGTCAGGTGCAGGCACTCGACCCGGAGCTGGCCGACTACTATCGGCTCGGACTGGCGGCCTTCCGGCGTGTCGTTCTTCACGAGCGCCCGGTGGCGGCCGACGATCAGCGGGAGGCCGAGGAGATGCTGCAACGGCTGGGACACCCGCCGGCCTTCTTCGCCGCCATGCTCGACGAGTCCGGACGGCGGGACGGCAGCGACGATCGCACGTGGCAGGACATGATGACGGATTGCCTGCACCTGGTGCGCGATATGGTGGCCAACCTGGCCGACGAACCCGACACCTGCTTCGTCGCGCTGCCGTTTTGCGAACCCTACGAAGGGCGTTATCTCAACTTCTATCGCGGCGTCGCGGCGCGCATGAAGCAGCGCGCGATTCGCGCCTGGGGTGGCCTGGGCGACGAGGAGCATCAGGAATTGCTGCTGGCATTGATCGCCAAGTCGGGCGCGTTGCTGGGCGAGGTCACGGAGACCAATGTGAATGTCGCCCTCGAGATCGGCTTCGCGCTGGGCCAGAACAAGACCGTGCATCTCGTCGCCGACCAGGATTCCTGGAAGAGCGCAGCGAACATCCAGCTCGACTGGGTTTTCCCGTATCGCACGCAGGACGGCGAGACACTGGACGGCGAAGAGATGCGCGCCGGGCTCTACTTCACGACCTTGAAAACCTTGCGGCGGCCCGGCCCGGTCCCGAGCTGGAGCGCCAAGCCCATCGTTGTCCTGCAGAACCTGAATCGGATTCTTCGCGCCGATTGACCGCCCGAGGCAGGGCGGTCGATCGAAGCCTCTCGCTCGCGTCGCTCGGGCTGCGCGCTGCGCGAGACGGGCGCCATGATCGGTCACACGTCCAGCTCCGGGCGGTCTCCCCAATGGGAACCGCCCTGGTCGAGACCAGGACGCCTGCCGTCAGCCGGCGACGATGTAGGCCTTGAGCGCCTCGGTCTCTTGCCGGGCCTCTTCCAGGCGTGCCTTCACGACGTCGCCGATCGACACCAGCCCCATCAGCTCGCCGTGGCGAACCACCGGGATGTGGCGAAAGCGGCCCTCGGTCATGGTCTGCATGATGCCGTCGATGGAATCGTCGGGGTCGCAGGTGACGACGCCTCGTGTCATCACCTGGCGCGCCTCGAGTGCCAGCGCCTCGGCGCCATGCCTGGCCAGGGCGCGGACGAGGTCGCGCTCGGAGACGATGCCGGCCACCGAGCCGTCGCCGTCGAGCACCAGCACCGAGCCGATCCGTCGCGCACTGAGCTGCTGGCAGATTTCGGCGACCGAGGCCGCCGGGGCCACCGTGAAGATGGCAGTGCCCTTCTGCGAAAGAATGTCGGAGACGAACATGGTTCACCCCTCTTCGCATATGCTGTCGATGAGACACGTAACGCGGTAGCGCGGAGAAAGGCTGCGGGCGATAAAGCCCTTCATGAACGATGCTCGATCGGCGCTCGTCCTGTTCTCCGGCGGGCAGGATTCCACCACGTGTCTGGCCTGGGCGCTAGAGCGATTTGCGCATATCGAGACGATTGCCTTCGACTATCGGCAGCGTCACCGGATCGAGCTCGATCAACGGCTTGTGGTGCTGGCCGAGGTCAGGCGCAAATTTCCTGCCTGGTCCAGCCGTCTGGGCGACGACCATCTCATCGACATGGGCATGCTCGGCCAGATCAGCGACACGTCGCTCACCCGCACCATGGCCTTCGCCCTGGAGAAGGATGGCCTGCCCAACAGCTTCGTGCCGGGACGCAACCTGCTGTTCTTCACCTTCGCCGCGGCAGTCGCCTGGCGGCGCGGCATCCGCAACCTGGTGGGCGGCATGTGCGAGACCGACTTCTCGGGCTACCCCGACTGCCGCGACGACACCATCAAGGCGCTGCAGGTCGCGCTCAATCTCGGCATGGATCGCAGCTTCGTGCTGCACACGCCGCTGATGTGGCTCGACAAGGCAGAGACGTGGTCGTTGGCGCGCGCGCTCGGCGGCGATGCCCTGGTCGAGGTCGTCCTCGAGCACACCCACACCTGCTACGAGAACGCGCGTGGCCCGCGCGAGGCCTGGGGCCACGGCTGCGGCCAGTGCCCTGCCTGCGCCCTGCGCAAGCGCGGCTACCTGGCCTGGCGCGCCGGGACGAAGGTGGTCAATGAGTGACTCATGGCTCCTCCCCAACGAAGTTGGGGAGGTGTCGCTGTCTAAAGGCTTTTGGCCGCTCTGCGGCCAAAATGCCCAGGCGACGGGGTCATGAGCAACGGGACTGAGGCTCATGACCCCTCCGCCCCGTATGACGGGGCACATCCCCAGCGAAGCTGGGGAGGCGAATGAGAAGAGCGCCGCTCCCGCGAGCAGTGGCTACCGGCCTGTCAGTTCGCCGGGCGCAGCTTCCTGACCTCGGCGTCGGGCGGCAGGGCGTCCTTGCCGTCGACGAAGCGCCAGTCCTTCATGTAGCCCTTGCCGTCCTTGACGCCGATGCGGCCGACATAGGCGCCCATCGTCGATTGATGGTCGAGCGGGCGGTACTCGATCATGCCGAACGGGGTCAGCAGGGTGAGGCCGGACATGGCGGCGATCAGCTTGTCCTGGTCGAGCGAACCTGCCTTCTTGATCGCCTCGACGGCCGACATCACCGTGGCGTAACCAACCACCGAGCCGAGCCGCGGATAGTCCTTGTACTTCGCCTGGTAGGCGGCGAGGAACTTGGTGTGCTCCGGCGTCTTGATCTCGCTCCACGGATAGCCGGTGACGTACCAGCCGTCGGGCGATTCGTCCTTCAGCGGGTCGAGATACTCGGGCTCGCCGGCCAGCAGGTTGAACACCTCGACGCCCTTGAAGACGCCGCGCTGCTGGCCTTCGCGCACGAACTTGGCGAGGTCGGGACCGAACAGCGAGGAGAAGATCGCGTCCGGCTTGGCGTCGGCCAGTGCCTGGACCACGGCTCCGGCATCGATCTTGCCGAGCGGCGTTGCCTGCTCGGTGACGAACTCGACCCCGGGCTGCTTCGCGCTTAGCAGCTTCTTGAAGGCCGCCGTCGCCGACTGGCCGTACTCGTAATTGGGATAGACGATCGCCCAGCGCTTCTTGGCGAGCTTGACCGCGTCGGGAATCAGCATCGCCGTCTGCATGTAGGTCGAGGTGCGCAGGCGGAAGGTGTAGGGATTGCCCGAATCCCACACGATCTTGTCGCTGAGCGGCTCGGCGGCGATGAACAGCACCTTGCGCTGCTTGGCGAAGTCGGCGACGGCCAGACCGACATGGGAGGGGAAGGTGCCGATCAGGAAGGCGACGCCCTCGCGGCTCAGCAGCTCCTCGGCGGCACGCACCGCGTCGCCCGGATTGCCGTTGTCGTCGCGGCTCACGATCTCGATCTTGCGGCCGAGCACGCCACCCGCCGCATTGACCTCCTCGACGGCCAGCTCCCAGCCCTTCTTGTAGGGCTCGAGGAAGGCCGGAAAGACCTTGTAGCTGTTGAGCTCGCCGATCTTGATCGGCGCCTGCGCGGCGGCCGGCCCGGCGAGCGACAGCGCGACCAGGCCCGACAGGGCCACGAGCAGGCGATTACGGGTCAGCATCACATCCCCCTCCGTAGAGACTCTTCCACCTGCACCGACCCTAGAGCACATTCCGTTCGGCTGGAACAGGCGAACGGAATGTGCCTGTTGCAACGACCATCCCCGGCGCGCGCATTCCCGAACGATGGACCCGCAGGCGGTTCCATCGTTCGGGAATCGCTCTGGCGAGCCGGCCCCCTGTCCGACAAGCACGCTCACTGGGCGAAGCTCGATCGCGCCTGCACGCCCCAGCGACCGTCCTGCCTGGTGACGATGTAGATCGACTTGTAGCGTCCGATCAGCGAGCCGTCGCCTCGCCAGCGGCTGAACTGGACGGCGAGGTGAACCTTGCTGGCGCCGACGTGGATCGGCGTGCGCTCGTCCCAGCGGCTTTCCGCCCAACCGTCGCCGGCGCGTGCCCGGAAGCCCTCGAGCGCGTAGTCGCCTGCCTTCTGCCAGACCGTCACCGTGCCGCTGGCCAGCCGCACGTGCGGAAAGTGGAAAGCAGCATTGACGCCCGCTTCGTCGCCACGGTTCAGCGCGGCCATGAAGGCGTCGAGGACAGAAAGGGCCTCGCCGAGGGGATCGCCCGTGCCTGCTGTTGTCACTTTCGACGACTCCTGGGTTGGCGTTGACGAGACACGAGCCGCTCATAGCGGAAGTCGCACGAGCGGTCCCGTCGGGTTTGCGGTGCGCTCGGGGTTGACAGCCGGTATATACATAACCATATGGTTAACTATCTATTCGACGCGACAGAACCTTGCCCAATCAATCGAGCGTTCGCGAGGAGATCGAGGATCATGACCTACATCGATGGATTTGTGTTGGCGGTGCCGACGGCCAACCGCGACGCCTTCAGGAAGCATGCCGAGATGGCTGCACCGATCTTCAAGGAGCATGGCGCGGTGCACGTGGTCGAATGCTGGGGCGACGACGTCCCGGACGGCAAGCTCACGTCCTTCCCGATGGCCGTGCAGAAGAAGGACGACGAGACGGTCGTCTTCTCCTGGATCGTGTGGCCGTCGCGGCAGGCCCGCGACGAAGGCATGAAGAAGGTGATGGACGACCCCCGCGTTCAGGCCGACGCCAACCCGATGCCTTTCGACGGCAAGCGCATGATCTTCGGAGGCTTCGAGGTTCTGGTCGAGGCCTGAGCCAGGTTCAACCCGCGGCCCCCTTCACTTTCGGCCGAAGCAGGAGAGACAGGCAGAAGCAGGTCGTATCGCAAGAAGAGTGGCTCGAGGCACGGACCGCTCTTCTTGAGCATGAGAAGGCACTGGCCCGCCATCGCGACGAGGTCGCCGCCGAACGGCTGGCCAGAGTCCGGGGGTTCCCTACAGATGGCGCTCCACGTCCATGCGCTGGTGCAGGATCCTGACGACGACAATGTCTGTTGCTCTCACGCGGTAGAACAGCACATGCAAGCCAACTGAATATCTACGATAGCCTGGCCGGACGTCGTCGCACGGACGACCCACTCCTGGATTGTCGCCAATTGCATCGACGCCCTCCTTGATGAGGCTGATGTAGGTTTCAGCTTGGCGTTCGCCCCATCGCTGGACCGTGTACTCCCAGATGTCGTCAATATCCGCTTGCGCGCGTGGTGCGAGGACGAGTTTCATTCCCTATCGCTTACGCTTGGAGCCGCGCTTCCTTGCGATAAAGGCCTCGAAATCAAAGGGCGTGGCAGGACCGCTCTCCTCTCCGTCGACAAGAGCGGCTCGCAACGCAGTCAATCTGGCTTCCTGCTCCTCGAGCAAGCGAAGACCGGCGCGGACGACATCGCTGGCCGATCCATAGCGACCCTGCTTCACCTGCTCCTGGACGAAGTCGCTGAAATGCTCGCCGAGACTGAATGAAGTATTCTTTGCCATCGCGGATCTCCGAGAGATCTCCATACCAATTTTTGGTATCAGACGGCGCAAGCACCTTCAAGAATCGTTGCCGCTTCGATCCGCCAACGTCCCTGCAGTGACAGGGCGGCGCCATCGATATGTCCTGCGACGCGGAGGCGATGCGCTTCATCGGCGCCGCGGTCCAATGCCTCATCGATCAACGCCGGTGCAAGCCTGCCGACGGCGACGGTCACCGGCAGGTTCCCGAGATCGCTGTCGGGATCGAGTTCCCCTGCCGGCCGGCGTTCGATGGCGGGATGATCGACGTTGACGGCATTGGCGATAATCGTCGCCGCAGCGTCGGCGGCAGCGGCGGTCCTGGCTAGCACGGTCACCGAATCCGCGATGCCGAGAGAAAACGACCGGCCACCCCATCCTGATGTCGCGATGCCGCGCACGGGGCGGTCGGCGGTCAGCCGCGTCATGCCGTCGAGAGCCGCGACGAAAATGCCGGCACGCAGCTCGTGGCCGGGCGCCAGGTGGAAGGCGATGTCGCCGCCGTCGTTGACGTAGGCCTTGTCGAGCGCGCGCCCGCGCACGAGCGCCTGAAGCATCTCGTCGGCGACGGCGCCGGCGACGGCGGCCATGGGCGTGATGTAGACGGCGCGATGCGGCCACACGGCGTCGGCCATGCGTCGTGCGACCGGGCCATGCAGCAGCGGCCGGACCTCGCCGGCAGGCAGGCGAAGGATCGCCAGCTCGTCCACCAGGCGCGGCAGGATATCGCCGAAGCGCGAAATGGCCTGGCCATAGGCACACTCGACCTCGCCCGGTGCGCCGAACGCCTCGACGATCAGGTCGATCGGCCCGTGCTGCAGGTGCAGCCGGCCGTCGCCCAATCGCGCGGCGACGGCGCTCATGCGCCGTTCTCGTCGACCCGCACCCTGGCGACGCGCGCCAGCACGTCCTCGAGCGTGACAGCGCGTGAGGCATAGCCGCCCAGCGCGGCATAGTCCGAAGCGCGCAGGGTGAACTCGATCGGCGCCACCAGCGCCGGCGTCGGCACGTAGCCGAACGACTTCTCCGGCATGCGCGCCACGTCGACCATCAGGGTGATGCCGCCCCCCGGCCAGACATAGGCCGGCACGCCGCCCAGGGTCACCTTGGTGAGCGCGTCACGCACCGAGCGGGTGAGCCGGACCGGATTCTCCGTGACCCCGGCGCGCAGCGAGCCGCCGGCGCCGGCCATGAACAGCACCGTGCAGAGCGCCGGCTCGCAATTCTCGGCGATGCGCTCGACGACATGGCGCACCGCCGCCGGCATCTCGGCCGCGCGCGGCTTCAGCGCCTGGTCGAGCTCGAACCACGCCGAATGCTCGCCGGTGGTGGACACCATCAGGAGCTTGAGGCCGGGCCAGGCCTGCCTGGGATCGATCTTCTCGATGATCTCCAGCGGATCGGAGACGTTGGTGCCGCCCCAGCCCAGCCCGGGCTCGGCGACCTGGAAATAGCGGCCGGGGGTCGAGCGCCGGCCCCGCACCCGGATGCCGGCCGGCTTCATGTCGAGGAACCGGCCGCCCTGATGCTCGCTCAGCACACCGGTGATGTGATCGTCGACCACGATCACCTCGTCGACATGGTCCTTCCATTGCGGCGCGAACATGCCGATCGCTGCCGAGCCGCAGCCGACGCGCATGCGTTCCTCGCGCGTGCCGTTGACGATCGGCGGACGGTCGGCCTGCACCACCACCGTGGCGCCGCCGTCGATCGCCAGCTCGACGGCCTCGCGATTGCACAGCGCCAGCAGCGCCTCGCAGGTGACCACACCCTCCTTCTTGCTGCCGCCCGTCAGGTGATGAACGCCGCCCAGCGACAGCATCTGCGAGCCGTACTCCATCGTGGTGACGTGGCCCACCGCCTCGCCCTTGATCCGCACCGCCGCCTGCTCGGGACCGAGATAGCGGTCGGTGTCGATCTTCACCTTGACGCCGCAGTAGCTGAAGATGCCTTCGGTCACCACGGTGACCATGTCGACCCCGTCGTGGCGCGACGACACGATGAAGGGCGCCGGCTTGTAGTCGGGGTAGGTCGTGGTGGCGCCGATGCCGGTGACGAAGGCGCCCTCTCCCTTGCCGAGCTCGCCGCGCCAGGCGTCGCCGCCCTCGACGAAAGCGACGCGCGCCAGGTCGGGCCTGGCCAGCAGCACCAGCGGATCGACCCGCACCAGCCGGCCGTCCTCATTGGCATAGCGATCGCAGGCGCCGGGGCGACCGGGCCGGATGCGACACAGCACGGGGCAGGCATCGCAGCGCACGATGCCGGCGCCGCGTTCGGCTTCGGTGAGCGCAAGCTCGTCACTCACATCGGCTTCTCCCCCGAGGCAACGATGGCCTCGCGCAGGCGGTGGGGCAACACCGGAACACGCCGCATGCGCACGCCGGTCGCGTGCTGGATGGCGCCCAGGATCGCCGGCGCGGTCGGCACCAGTCCCGGCTCGCCGACTCCCTTGGCGCCCGACGGCCCGAGCGGCTCGCGGTCCTCGATCAGGATGCACTCGATCTCGGGCACGTCGCCCACGGTCGGGATGAGGTAATCGTGCAGGTTCTCGGTGCGGCCGGGCAGGTACTCTTCCATCAGCGCGAGGCCGAGGCCCTGGGCCACCCCGCCCTGGATCTGGCCCTCGACCAGGGTGGGGTTGATCGCCTTGCCGACATCGTGTGCCGCCACGATGCGCAGCACCTTTACGGTGCCGAGCTCGAGATCGACCTCGACCGTCGCCAGCTGAGCGGCGAAGGCGTAGGTCGCGTAGGGCACGCCCTGCCCGTCGGCATCGAGCGGCGTGGTCGGCGGGTCGAACGTGCCCTCGCCCATCAGCGAATCGCCACCTGCCAGATCGAGGGTGCGGATGTCGTCGCCGTCATGAATGACCAGGCGCGACCCGTCGAGCACGAGACGCGCATCGGGGCCGGCATTGGCCTGGCGCAGGATCTGACGGCGCAAATCCCGCGCCGCACGCTCTGCCGCCATGCCCGATACGAAGGTCTGGCGCGACGCCGAGGTCTTGCCGGCATCGGCCGTGAGGTCGGTATCGCCGGCGACCAGCGCCACCTGCCCCACCGGCACGCCAAGCGCGTCGGCGACGATCTGGGTCATGATCGTATTGGAGCCCTGCCCGACATCGACGGCGCCACTGTAGAGCGTCACCGTGCCGGCCGGCGACAGGCCGACCCGCATGCGCGAGGGGTTGGACATCGAGGTGTTGCCGATGCCGTACCACATGCAGCCGATGCCGACGCCGCGACGCCGCAGGTCCTGCGTCGCGTTGAAGGCCGCCGCCTCGGCCTGCGCCAGCTGCCACTGCGGGCGCAGCGCGTCGAGGCACTGGGCAAGGCCGGCGGAGTGCGCCAGCGTCTGCCCGGTGGCCGTCGTGTCGCCGGCCCGCAGGGCGTTGCGATGGCGGAACTCGAGGCGATCGATCGCCAGCGCATCGGCCAGCTCGTCCATCATCGCTTCGTGGGCGATGGCGGCTTGCGGCACGCCGAAGCCGCGGAAAGCGCCGGCCGGTGGACCGTTGGTGAAATAGGCGGCGCCCCAGGTCCGCACATTCGGGACGGCGTACGGACCCATGGCATGCACCGGCACGCGGTTGGCGACCGTCGGGCCCCACGAGGCATAGGCGCCGGTGTCGAACGTCGCCGTCACCTCGCAGGCCACGAGCTTGCCGTCGCCATCGCAGCCGAATCTGGCGGCGATGCGGGCGGGATGGCGCTTGGTGCTGGCCGCCATGCTCTCCGGACGGGTGTAGACGCAGGCGACCGGCCGGCCGAGCGTCCAGGCAGCAAGCGCGATCAACGGATGGACCGACAGGTCGAGCTTGCCGCCGAACCCGCCGCCGCAGGCAGTCGGCACGATTCGCACCGCCTCGGGACGAAGCCGCATCACGTTGGCGACCTCGTCGCGATCCATGTAGGGCGTCTGGGTCGTGACGTGGATCTCCAGACGATCGCCGACCCGTTGCGCCCAACCCGCTTCCGGCTCGATGTAGGCATGCTCGACGAAGGCGGTTTCGAACACGCCCTCGGCCACCGCCGCGCAACCTGCGAACGAGCCGGACGCATCGCCCCGCCGCACGCCGCCGTCGAGCAGCAGATTTGCGGGCTTGTCCGCCTGCACCAGCGCGGCCTCGGGCGCCGTCGCGGCATCGATGCCGATCACGGGCGGCTCGACCGTCCAGGCGATCGGCACCTCGTCGTCGCGGACGGCGAGCACGCCGTGGCGCGTGCCGACCAGCGCCACGACCGCTTCGCCCCGATAACGCACCACGCCGTCGGCCAGCACCGGCTGATCCTTTATCTCAGGATAGATGCCGAAGCCGTTGAAAGGCACATCGGCTGCCGTCAGCACGGCCGCCAGGCGCGCGCGCAACGGCGCGAGATCGCCCAATACAAAACGCGCCCGCGCATGCGGCGCGCGCACGACGCGAATCCACAACGCGTCGGCCGGAATGCCATCGGCGCCGAACCGGTCGTCGCCTGTCACCTTGGCCACGCCGTCGACGCGCGCCAGGCGGGCCCCGACGGCAGCGCCAGCAGCCGGGGTCACGTCGGCGCCCGCGTTGCCCACGGCCATCACGGCATCGACGATCTTGGCGTAGCCGGTGCAGCGGCAGAGGACCCCGCCCAGCGCATCCTCGACCTCGCCGCGGCTCGGCCGCCCGACGCGACGCAGCAGCTCCTCGGCCGCCATCAGCATGCCGGGCGTGCAGATGCCGCACTGCGCCGCGCCGTGCGACAGGAACGACGCCTGCAACGCGCCGAGCGCCGCCGCGTGGCCGGCCAGGCTCTCGACCGTCTCGACGGCGCGGCCCTCCACCTGGCCCATCGCGAGCAGGCAGGCGCAGTGCTGCCGTCCATCGACCAGCACCGTGCAGGCCCCGCAATCCCCGGCATCGCAGCCGACCTTCGTGCCGGTTAGGCCAAGATCGTCGCGCAATGCCGAGGCCAGCCGGGTGACCGGCGCGCCCGTCCAATCCGTTGGTCGGCCATTCAGGGTGAACGCCACCTTCATGTCGCCAGCCTTGCGAGCACACGACGTATCAGCACGAGCGCCGCATCGAGGCGATAGGCGGCGCTGCCGCGCATATCGTCGATCGGCGCCAGCGACGCGAGATGAGCCGGCTCGACGAGGTCGGGCAGACGAGAGTCGATCGTCGCGCCGGCCAGCGCCGCCTCCAGCGCCGGAAGCCGCTCGGCGACCGGCGAGCAGGCGCCCACGGCGATCGCCGCCGAAGCGACTCGCCCGTCGACGACCTCGAGAGTCGCCGCCACCATGGCGATCGAGATCACGAGATAGCGCCGGGCGCCGAGCTTCAGGAACCCGCTGCGCGCCTCATGACGTGGCCTTGGCACCCGGATCGCCAGGACCAGCTCGTCGGCCGCGAGGCTGGTGCGGCGCACGCCGGTAATGAGCCGGCGCAATGGCACACGGCGACGACTGCCATGGCTCGCGACATCGATCTCCGCGCCGAGCGCCAGCAGGCACGGCACGCCGTCGGCGGCGGGCGATGCATTGCAGAGATTGCCGGCGAGCGTCCCGGCATTCTGGATCTGCCGGCCGCCGATCTCGCGGGCCGCCTGCTTCAAGCCATCGAACAGAGGCGGCAGGTCAGCTTCGACCAGCTCGTTCCACGTCGTGGTCGCGCCCAGCCGCCATCCCCCGGCATCGGCCGAGATGCCGCGCAGCTCGGCTATCGCTCCGACGTCGAGCACGTCCTCCGTGATCGCCCGGCCGACGCGCGCTGGATAGAAATGGGCATTCAGCGCTTCGTCGAGGCGGTGCGGACGCAGGTAGGCAGCCATGTCGTTCGTGTACATACGATGACACAGGGGCCTTGCGAGTCAACGTCGGGCAGCAACTCGGGCACAGCGCCGCTCGCTGCTCGCTCTCCTCCCCGCCATCAGGTGAGCTTGGCGAGCAGCTCGAGCAGCACTCGCTGCTGCTGGGGGTTGAGCGGCTTCAGGGTCTCGCGCGACACGGCCGGGCCATTGACCATGAGCCTGGTGATCAGGCGCTGGCCGTCGACCGTGAGGCTGAGGAGCGTGCGTCGTGCGTCGCCAGGGTCGGGTCGCGAGTCGACGAGACGGCGGGCCTTCAAGCGGCGCACCACACCCTGCATCGTCGCCTTGTCCATGCCGACGAGACGGCCGAGCAGGTTCTGCGACAGGTCGGCGTTCTCGTAGAGCTTCACCATGCTCGAGTATTGAGTCGGCGTGATGTTCGGATCGCCGATCGTCGACTGGAAGATCGAGCTCGCGCGCTGGTGCGCGCGCCGCAGCAGATAGCCGACCTGATCTTCGATGCGGTAGGGCCGCGGCGACGGGCTGATCGTCGACCTGGGTTCTTGAAGTTTCTTCGCGACGTTGCTTCGCATCGCCCCCCGCCCTTTGTTGGCTCCTTCGCTACACCTCCGGCGCGCGTTGCACAACGGATTCATATCACTTGCAGATGGAGGTGAAATTTTTCGTGCTGTGACCGGTCGGTGTTCGCGCATCGCCGCGTATTGGTCGACCCTCCTGCAACCCGCGCCCCATGCGGACGTTCTGTCGAGTCGCTCACGCGCTGTCGTCGAGGCTCACCCTTGCGATGCAATCCTTCTTCGTGCCGGATCAAAAATTGCGCGACGTCCACCGGCAGGTTCATCGCCCGCCCTGTCATCGAGATGGCCGACGCGCGCCGAGCCATCGCCACGACGTCGTCCTCGCAATGGATAGTACGCTCGCGGACCGGTAGCCCTGATAGATGGCGTCATGTACGCTCGCGTCCCAACTCTCGAAGCCTCGCGACCGGTGGCGAGAAGCATGTGCGTTCACGCTGCATGAGATCGCACGCAGTTGCTGGTCCCATCCATTCTGCCTCGCAGAGTGCCGCCCGTGACGCGCGGCCGGCGCAATGGCAGTCTCGCGCCGGTCTCTTGAAAGAACCGAAGCATGGCTGGCGCACTCGCAGGACTGAAGATCGTCGATCTCACCAACGTCATTCTCGGGCCCTACGGCACGATGCTGCTGGCCGACCAGGGAGCGGACGTCATCAAGGTCGAGGCGCCCGAGGGCGATGCGGTCCGTCACATCGGCAAGCCCGGGAAGACCGCGGGCATGGGCCCGACCTACCTCTACGTCAATCGCAACAAGCGCTCGCTCTGCCTCGACCTCAAGAACGAACGGGCGCGCGCCGCCCTGCTGAAGGTGGTCGAAAGCGCCGATGCCTTCGTGCATGCGTTCCGGCCGCAGGCAATCGAGGGCTTGCGGCTGGGTTACGAGGACATCCGCAAGATCAAGCCCGACATCGTCTATGTCGGCGCCTACGGCTACTCCGCCGACGGTCCCTACGGCAAGCTGCCGGCCTACGACGACGCCATACAGGCCCGCTTCGGCATCGCCGACCTGATGGGACGGGCGGCTGGCGACGACGTTCCGCGCTATCCGCCGACCATCATCGCCGACAAGACGGTCGGCCTCACCTTCGCGTTCGCCACCCTCTCTGCGCTCATGCATCGCCAGCGCACCGGCGAAGGCCAGGCCGTCGAGGTGCCGATGTTCGAGACCATGGCCGCCTGGCTGATGGTCGAGCATCTATGGGAACGAACGTTCTCCGACACCGGCGAGGTCGGCTACACGCGGCTGCTCGCCCGCACGCGCAAGCCCTTTCGCACGCTCGACGGCTGGATGGCCATCCTGCCCTACATCGACAAGCACTGGCGCAACTTCTTCGAGATCGTCGGCCGGCCAGAGGTGCTCGAGGACCCGCGCTACTCGACCCTCAACGCGCGCTCGCTGCACATCAACGACATGTACGCCATGGTCGAGGCGCTGGCGCCGACCAGGACGACGGCGCAGTGGGTCGAGATCCTCGATCGCGCCCAGATCCCCAATGCGCCGGTGATGCGGCCCGGCGATCTGCTCGACGACCCGCACCTGGTGTGGCGGCAGCTCTTCAAGAAGTACCCGCATCCCAGCGAGGGCGAGGTCCTGATGGTCGAGCCGCCCATGCGCATGAGCCGCACGCCGCCCGCCATTCGCACCATGGCGCCTCTGCAGGGCGCCGATTCGCGCGCCGTGCTTCAGGAAGCCGGCCTCAGCGCGACGGAGATCGACGCGCTCAAGTCGGAGGGCGCGCTCATCGAGCCGTAACGGCGAGCTCGGCCGCCGCCAGATCCTCGAGCGCCGCCCCGACCGACTTGAACAGGGTGATGCCGTCGCGGTCGCCCGCCGGGCGTCCTGCCTTCGAGCCCCGGGCAAGCTCGGCCAGGTCGGCCACGATGTCCCCGACCGCGATCGTCCCGTTGGCCAGGGGCTGGACGATGTCGCCGGCCTCCTTGAGCGCCCCCGCGCGCGTATCGACGAAGACCCGGGCGCGCGCCACCGCGCGATCGTCGCTTTCGCGCATCTCGGGCGTGAAGGCGCCGACCAGATCGACATGCTGGCCCGGACGCAGCCAGTCTCCCTCGACGAGCGGCGTCCGGGAGAGCGTTGCGCAGGAAACGATATCGGCTTTGCCGACGGCCTCACGGCGATCGGGCACGGCGCGAACGGCGATCGGCCGGCCGAGGTCGCGCGGCAGCGTTGTCGCCAGCTCGTCTGCCAGCGCTTGTGCCCGCTCGAGGCGCCGCCCCCATATCAGGACCTCGCCGATCGGTCGCACTTTGGCGTGCACGCGGATCAGCTGGGGCGCGAGCGCGCCGGTGCCGAGCATCGCCAACGTCCCTGCGTCGGCACGGGACAGGTAGCGCGATGCGAGGCCGGAGGCGCAGGCGGTGCGCCGCTTGGTCAGCATCGTGCCGTCGAGCTGCGCCACCGGTGCGCCGGTGCTGCCATCGAGCAGCAGGTACTGGCCGTAGATCGACGGCAGGGCGCGCTTGCCGTTGTCGGGAAAGACCGTCACCAGCTTGATGCCGATATGGCCGCCCGGCGCGCGCGTCCACGCTGGCATCAGGAGCAGCGTCGCGTCGGCCGATCCCGGACCGTTGGGCGCCACGACGGTGTGATGATGGCGCGCCGGCATCTCGCAGCCATCGCGGAACATCGCGTCGAGCCGATCGATCAGCGCCAGGTCGTCGAGGGCGCGGTCGACCTCGCCGGCGGACAGGATCATCACGGTGCGGGTCCGCGTCCCGTCATGGACAACGCGCTCGCACGGCCACAATTTCCGTCATCCCGAGCGGAGTCGCCCGAAGGGCGACGCCGTCGAGGGACCTTTCTTGCTGATTCGACAACAGGATCGGTCCCTCCACTACGCTCGCTGCGCTCGGCTCCGGTCGGGATGACGGCTTTTTGCCGTATGCGAATGCCCTGCCGTCCGATGTCACGAGAACGGGCCGCGCTGGTTGGGCGACGAGAGATGGTCCGGCGCCACCAGGGCGCTTTGGCGCTCGATCACCTTCTGTTCACGCGGGGCAGTCGGGCCGGCGGGTGCCGGCGGGGTCGCGGCCGCCACGGCCTGGCGGACGCGCTGGATCTCGCGCTCGAGGCGGCTGGCCTCGGCAGCGGCCTCGCGCGCGTGCCGGCGATGATGGCGGCCCGCCCACCAGCCGATGCCGAGACCAGCCAGCACGCCGAGCAGCAGCAGGGTCACGACCAGCAGGTAGAGCGGCATGACGACGATGTGCGGCAAGGGCCACAGGGTGAGCTGCACGGACTGGCTGTTGCTGACGGCGATCAGCACGCCGAGCAGGACGAAGAGCAGAAGCAGAGCGCGTGACAGGATCTTCATGGGACGCCCACCTTGGCACAACGCCTTGTCGGTAAGCGAGGGAACGCTACCTCTTGTCGCCCACCGGACTGTCGCCCACGGGCTCGTTCGGCTGCAGCCCGGCGGCCAGGGCCGCTTCCTTGTTGAGCCGGTCCCGCAGATCCTTGCCGGTCTTGAAGTAGGGCACGCGCTTGGACGCCACGGCCACCTGCTCGCCGGTCCGCGGGTTCCGCCCGGTGCGCGGATCGCGCTTCTTCACGGAGAAGGCGCCGAAGCCCCGCAACTCGACACGATGCCCATTTGCCAAGGCCTTGGAGATTTCATCGAAGACCGTCGCCACGATACGCTCGACATCTCGTTGATAGAGATGGGGATTTCGGGCCGCCAGGCGGGCAATCAGCTCCGACTTGGTCATCGCGGCATTGTAGCGCAAAACACCCTTCGGTCAAGGTAAGCCCTTGAAACGAAAAGAAAAGGCCGGCCCTGAGGGCCGGCCTTTCCGGGTTCTTGCGCCGTTGTGGCACCAACCTGGCCACTGCCACGCCATTTGTCCGGGCGAAGCCCGGCGCCAGGCGAGGCTACTTGGCGTCTTCCTCGCCCCTGCGCTGGGCGCGGCTCAGCGCGGCACCCAGGATGTCGCCCAGGCTGGCGCCCGAATCGGACGAGCCGAAATCGGCCATCGCCTTCTTCTCCTCGTCGAGCTCGCGCGCCTTGACCGACAGCACGACCCGGCGCGACGCCCGGTCGATGTTGGTGATCTTGGCGTCGAGCTTGTCGCCGATGGCATAGCGGTCGGGCCGCTGCTCGGAGCGGTCGCGCGACAGCTCCGACTTGCGGATGAAGCCGGTGATGCCGTCCTGCACCGTGACCTCGATGCCATTGTCCTGGATCGCGGCGACGAGAACGGTGACCACGTCGCCCTTCTTGGCGACGGCGCCGACCTTCTCGAACGGATCGTTGGCGAGCTGCTTGATGCCGAGCGAGATGCGCTCCTTGTCGATATCGACGTCGAGGACCTTGACCTTGACCTGGTCGCCCTTCTTGTAGTCGCGGATCGCCTCGTCGCCGGCCTTGTCCCACGACAGGTCGCTGAGATGGACCATGCCGTCGATGTCGCCGGGCAGGCCGACGAACAGGCCGAACTCGGTGATGTTGCGAACCTCGCCTTCCAGCTCGGTGCCGGCCGGGCACTGCTCGGCGAAGCTCTCCCAGGGATTGGCCAGGCACTGCTTGAGGCCGAGCGAGATGCGGCGCTTGGACATGTCGACGTCGAGCACCATCACTTCGACCTCCTGCGAGGTCGAGACGATCTTGCCCGGGTGCACGTTCTTCTTGGTCCAGCTCATCTCGCTGACATGGACCAGGCCCTCGACGCCGGGCTCCAGCTCGACGAAGGCACCGTAGTCGGTGATGTTGGTGACGCGGCCCTTGAGCTTGAGGCCGACCGGGTACTTGGCGCCGGCGCCATCCCACGGGTCGCTCATCAGTTGCTTCATGCCGAGCGAGATGCGCTGCGTCTCGGAGTTGAAGCGGATGACCTGCACCTTGACCTGCTGGCCGATGGTGAGGGCTTCCGACGGATGGTTGATGCGCTTCCAGGCGATATCGGTGACGTGCAGCAGCCCGTCGACGCCGCCCAGATCGACGAACGCGCCGTAATCGGTGATGTTCTTGACCACGCCGTCGAGGACCTGGCCCTCCGACAGGGCACCCATCAGGCGGGTACGGTCCTCGGCCCGGGTCTCCTCCATGACGGCGCGGCGCGACACGACGATGTTGCCGCGGCGGCGGTCCATCTTGAGGATGGCGAATTGCTGGGCCTGGCCCATCAGCGGGCCGACGTCGCGCACCGGGCGCACGTCGACCTGGCTGCCCGGCAGGAAGGCCACGGCACCCGACAGGTCGACCGTGAAGCCGCCTTTGACGCGGCCGAAGATGGTGCCCATCACCCGTTCCTGGTCGGTGAAGGCCTTCTCGAGCACGGTCCAGGCTTCCTCGCGGCGCGCCTTGTCGCGCGACAGGACGGCTTCGCCGTCCTTGTTCTCCATGCGGTCGACGAAGATGTCGACCTCGTCGCCTTCCTTGACCTCCGGCGCGCCCGTTCCATTGGCGAACTCACGGATGGCCACGCGGCCTTCGGACTTCAGGCCGACGTCGACGACGACGAAATCATTGGCAATGCGGATGACACGGCCCTTGACGACCGTGCCTTCGAAGCTCGACGAACCGCCCAGCGATTCATCGAGAAGTGCTGCGAACTCCGCGCTGGCGGCGTCGTTCGGCGTTTTGCGCAGGGCGCTGCCCTTGGCCATTCAGTACCTCTTTCCCTCGATCCCGGGCGAACGCTGCCGCCCGTCGGCCAACCGGTTGAGTCCGGCGGATCCACTGCCTGTAAACACCCGCGTCCGGACGACTCGTCCGTTCGCAATCGCCGCTGATCGTCTTCGACCTGCCGGCGGCGACTTACGGCCCGGCGGATCGAAAGCCCTTGCCCGCCATGAAAGCCAGGGCGGCGGCAAAGGCCGCATCGGCATCCATGTCGCTGGTATCGAGAAGGTAAGCATCGGGCGCGGCTTTCAAAGGGGCAGCCGCCCGTTCGCTGTCGCGACGGTCCCGCTCCGCCATCTCGGCAAGAACGCGCGATCTTATAGGGTCGGCTCCGCGCCCGCGCAACTCCTGGAAGCGGCGTTCCGCCCGCGCCGCGACGCTTGCCGTGACGAACAGCTTCACCGGCGCGTCGGGGCAGATTACGGTGCCGATGTCCCGGCCGTCGAGCACCGCACCTGGCACCTGGCGGGCGAACCGCCTCTGGTACTCCAGCAGGTTGGCCCGCACTTCCGGCAGCGCCGCGACCCGGGAGGCCGCCTGGCCTGCATCGTCGCCTCGGAGATCGGGGTCGGCCAGGTCATCTGCCTGCAGGGATGCCGCGACTTCTTCGGGCGGCTCGCCGGAGCGCTCGGCCCGCCAGCCGACCGCCCGGTAAAGCAGGCCGGTATCGAGGTGCGGCAGGCCGAAATGGCTGGCGAGGCGCTTGGCGAGGGTGCCCTTGCCCGACGCGGACGGCCCGTCGATGGCGATGACCAGCCCGTTCACGGCGCGCCGACCTCCGGCCCGGACGCCGGAGTCGACAGGCCTCCCGACATTGGCCCGATCCGGGCACCGAGCTGATTCATGAGGGCGGCAAAGCCCGGAAAGCTGGTGTCGATCGGCGCGCCGTCATCGATCGCGACCGGCTCGCACGCGGCGAGGCCCAGCACCAGGAACGACATCGCGATGCGATGGTCGAGACGGGTCGCCACCAGCCCGCCGCCGGGCGGCGGCGCTCCGGTGCCATGGACGACCAGGCCGTCGGCACCGATCTCGCACCGGACGCCGTTGGCCTGCAGGCCGGCGGCCACGCTCGCCAGCCGGTCGCTTTCCTTGGCGCGCAGCTCGGCGAGGCCCAGCATGTGCGTGGCGCCCTCGGCGCAGGCGGCGGCAACCGCCAGGATCGGGTACTCGTCGATCATCGTCGGCGCCCGCCCGGCCGGCACCTCGACGCCCCGGAGGGTGGTGCCGCGGATGCGCAGGTCGGCGACCGGCTCGCCGCCGACCTCGCGCCGGTTCCCGAAAGCGATGTCGGCGCCCATCTCGCTCAAGGTCAGATAGAGGCCGGCGCGCAGCGGGTTGATCCCGACATTCTCGATCGTGACGTCGCTGCCTGGCCGGATCGCCGCCGCCACCGCGGCGAAGGCCGCCGACGACGGATCGCCCGGCACGACGATGTCGCGCGCCATGAGCTCGGGCCAGCCGACCACGGTGATGCGCTTGCCGCCGCCCTCGGCCGGCGCGACGCGCACCTCGGCCCCGAAGTGGCGCAGCATGTGCTCGGTGTGATCGCGCGTCGCCTCGGGCTCGACCACGGTGGTCTCGCCGGCGGTGTTCAGGCCGGCAAGCAGGATGGCGCTCTTGACCTGGGCCGAAGCGACCGGCAGGCGGTACTCGATCGGCAGCAGCTCGTCGGTGCCGAGGATGGCGAGCGGCAGGCGCGGGCGCCCATGTGCGACAGCGGATCGGTGACGCGCTTCATCGGCCGGCGGCGCAGCGAAGCATCGCCGGTGAGGACGCTGGTGAACGGGTGGCTCGCCAGGATGCCCGCGAGCAGGCGGGCCGAGGTGCCGGAATTGCCCAGGTCCAGCACGTCGTCGGGCTCGCCGCCGCCGCCGACCCCGAAGCCGCGGACCCGCCACAGCCTCGGTTCAGGCTCGTGCACGACCCCGGCGCCCAGCGCGCGCAGGGCGGCCGCCGTGCGCAGCACGTCCTCGCCCTCCAGCAGGCCGCGGACCGTGGTTTCGCCGAGCGCCAGCGCGCCCAGGATCAGCGCACGGTGCGACATCGACTTGTCGCCGGGCGCGCGCACACGGCCATGAAGGCGCGGCACGGAACGGGCGACGAGCGTGACGGCAGGGGATGGATTGGACAGCGGGGCCTCCCGAAGGACGGCGGATTGCAGCGCGCCGGGGTCGTAGCATGCCGGAATTTGGTTTTGACAGGGTGAAAGACGCGTGACATACGCGCTCCCTCGCGGCCGATCCGGCCGATTCTGCGGAATTTCCGGGAGTTTCTGCGTGGTCAAGGCAAGCTGGGGTATCAAGCGCACTTGCCAGAGCTGCGGCGCGCGCTTCTATGACCTGAACAAGAGCCCGATAAAGTGCCCGAAGTGCGGCCGCGATCACGATCGCGAGGACTTCGTGAAGGTTCGGCGCGGCCGCGGCTCGGCCGCGGCGACGGCGGCATCGGCGGCGGCGGCCGCCGCCGCGGCAGCCAAGGCGGCCGCCAAGAAGAAGGTCGACGAGGCGGCGCTGGTCGGCGACGAGGTGGCCGACGTGGAGGGCGACGAGGCGCTGGAAGAAGCCGACGATCTGGCCGACGACACCGAGGATCTGGAGGTCGAGGTCGAGGTCGAGGACGACAAGGGCGAGGGCGACCGCTAGCGCTGTTGCCAGCGGGAAAGTCAGGATTTATACCTCGCGCCCGCTTCCCAAGGATTTCGGGGCCATAGCTCAGCTGGGAGAGCGCTACAATGGCATTGTAGAGGTCAGGGGTTCGATCCCCCTTGGCTCCACCAACTAAATCGAGGGCCTGGCCGGCAGCGGCCAGGCTCTTTGCTTTTGCGGCGGAAACTTGGCGGAACCAATGAATTGGTTCGGCGAAAGCGCGAGCATCACCGGGAGATCGCTCTGGAGTTCAGCCGTGACGACGCTGCTTGCCTTTGGCACGGCGACATGTAACGCCGCTCATATCATGGTGGATGCTTCGAGCGCTTGGCCGGCAACGGCCAGGCCCTTTGACCTTCAACCGCGCACGGACGAGCGATCGAGGACCGAGGCTGCGCCTGTCGGCGAGCAGCAGCCGCGGCCAAGCGCCATTCCGCGCCGGCTGGCGCGAATTCTCGGGGGATGATCGCCGTCACTCTTCCGACTAGCATGGGCGGCCAAGGGGAGAAGGAGCGTACCATGGACCAGGCCTTGTCAGGCGTCCGCATCATCGACATGACGCACAACCAGGCGGGCCGACGTGATCAAGCTCGAGGAGCCCAAGGGCGGCGACATCGCGCGGGTGAACCTGCGCGACCAGGCGAACAGCGACAGCCTGTTCTTCCTGATCCTCAACGCCAACAAGCGCAGCCTGACGCTCAATCTCAAGACCGACGAGGGCAAGGATCTGTTCCGCAAGGTGATCGCCCAGTCGGACGTGCTGGTGGAGAATTTCGGGCCGGGCGCGCTCGATCGCCTCGGGCTCGGCTACGAAGCCCTGGCCAAGATCAACCCGCGGCTCGTCTACGCCACCATCAAGGGCTTCGGCACCTACGGGCCCTACAGCGGCTTCAAGAGCTTCGAGCCGGTCGCCCAGGCGATGGGCGGCGCGATGAGCGTCACCGGCTTCCCCGAAAATCCGCCGACCTATGTCTATCCGGCGATCGGTGATTCCGGCACCGGCATGCACATGGCGATCGGCATCCTGGCCGCGCTGCAGCAGCGCCATGCGACCGGCCGCGGCCAGCATGTCGAGGTGTCGATGCAGGACGCGGTCGTCAACCTGGTGCGGGTGAGCCTGCGCGACCACCAGCGCTTCGGCCATCCGATGCCGCGCACCGGCAATCAGCTCGGGCGCAACGTGCCCGGCACGACCTACGCCTGCGCGCCGGGCGGCCCGAACGACTACGTCTACCTGTTCGCGCAGCCGCAGATGTGGCCGGCGGTGACGAAGGTGCTGGGGCAGCCGGAGCTGACCGAGGACGCGCGCTTCAAGACCCTGGAAGCGCGCTGGGAAAATCGGACCGAGCTCGACGCCATCATCGAGGCGTGGACGCGCCAGCTCAGCAAGCACGAGGTCATGCGCCTGATGGGCGACGCGGGCGTTCCCTGCGGCGCCTGCCAGGACACCGGCGAGGTGCTGGCCGATCCCCATCTCAAGGCGCGCGAGATGATCGTCGATGTCGACTATCCGACCCGCGGCACCTTCCAGACGGTCGGTTGCCCGATCAAGCTGTCGGATTCGCCCGTCGCGGTCAGCCGCCCGCCCCTGCTCGGCGAGCACACCGACGCCCTGCTCGAAGCCCTGTGCGGGGTCGAGCCCGACGAGGCCAAGCGCCTGCGCCGGGAGGGCGTCGTCTAGCCGGGCCGGCGCCACCATCCGCGCGCTGTTGCGACGTCATGGCGGACCGTCCACCAGGTCCTCGTAGGGACCGAAGTCCGCAGGATGTCCCATTTCCAGGGCGAAGCGCAGCCAATAGCGTGGCGGATTGTACAAGGCCTCCGGCGAGGCATCGTCGGGGAAGTGGGCCTGCGCGAGATCGTTCCGCACGAAGAATGCGTTGCTCCCGGTGATGTTGGTGGCAACCAGGCGATAGCCCTTGTCGCTCGCGACATCGTTCAATGCCGCGAGGCTCGCGCCCATGTAGTCGGTGCCGGTCCAGCGGCGTGCCGGGTCGTAGACAGGCACCTTCCTGATGCTCGGCGGCCACTTCGCATTGTACTCGATGCAGATGATCTTGGGATCGCGCTGAAGCGCCCGCAGGAGGTGAATGTCGTTGCCGTCGATGTCGATCGACAGGAAATCGAGCTGGCGAAGGCCCAGCCTCGGATCCTCGAGCAGTCGGTTTACGTTCTCCGCCGTGACGACCGCCTGCGCCAGCACGAGCCGGCCGCTGTGGAGGAGGCTTTCGAACCTCGACCTGATCGCTTTCCCGTGCTTGCTATCGCCCTCGACCCAGGCGCCTCTCCAGCCCTTGTGCAGCAGGTAGAGGCTGTTGCTCTCCAATCCGTGCTCCACGCCGATCTCGACGAACGTCCCGGTCTCGATGCCGAGCCGGCGGCATATCTCCTCGATGATTCCGTCCTCGTCGTTCTGGCTGTACACCTTGCGCCCGTGAGGTTCGAGGCGCTTCGGATCGTCCCGGATCCTGTCCAGCAGCCGCTCCACCTCGGCGCGCCCCTGGTAGTCTGCGAGACTGTGCAGCGAGTTGCCGATTGCCCGCAGCGCGGATCTTATCTCGTCGTCGTCCATGGGAGGTGCTCTCCGCCACGCTCGCAATCGCCAGGCCGGTGCGAGTCGATCACGTGGGCTTGCTGCTCACGGCCCTGGAAGCATGGACCACAGGACGTCCTTGCTGCCCCCCGTGATCTCAGCGCATTCGTGTGGCGAGGAAGCTCAGGCCCAGGTCCATGCGTTCCACGCTGAGCTGATCGCATCCACGAATCGCTGAAACGCCCCGCGAACAAGGTGCCTTCCGCGCAGAAGTCCCGCAAGGGGCAGCACCGGGCGACATATCGGGCCGTGGCGACTTGCGCCGGCTGCCGAGCCTGGCGTTTGCGCCAGCCAGCGGCTATGGGGCCCGCCCCCGGCAGGTCCCCGATCACCTCGACTTTCTTGCTGCCGCCGTCTTCCCGGGTTGCTGTCGCTCGGCCATCTCGACGGCGGGAAGCGTCCGATCCTGTTCCTTGACGGGAGCGGCCTCGACGAAAGACACGGGGTCGCTGGCCGGGAAGGTGTCCTCCAATGCCTCGTCGAGCTTCTTCTCGAGCGTCTTCGCGGGGTCGGTCTGCTTCGGCCCGGCCGCGGCGGCGGGCGCGCCGTGGCGTACCTTGCGCCGGGTCGCGAGATACTCCTGCTCGATCAGCTTGAGGTCGGCCCTGTCCTTCTCAGTTGCCCCGGGCGCATCTGCAAGATCCTGCGCACTGCGGAGCTTGAGCTCGATATCGTCGAGCTCGCGGCGCATCGGATCGCTCTTGGGCATGATAACCTCCACTGCCGTTCGCCGACACCAACGAGCCCGATGCCGCATGGATGCGTATCGCGCGAGGCTCATTCATGGTTCCGGAGGGAAGGCTCGGGAGGTAACCGGTACGATCCGATGCTTTCGCGCGAGGGAGGGCGGTCGAAGCCAGGTCCATGAGGAATGCCTTCACCATCCCGCTGATGGCGTGTGCCTTCGCGACTTCCGCGACAGCACAGGACTATCGGCGCGAGATCGAGCGCTGCGGCATCGATCCCGTGCCGCGCCTGCCGCCGATCGAAGCGATCGAGGGCTGCACGGCGGTGATCGATTCGGGCCGGGCATCGTCGCGCGTCCTGGCCGAGGCCCTGGTCAACCGGGGCGATGCCTACCGCCTGCGCCGGAACGACATCGACCGCGCGCTCGCCGACTACGACGCGGCCATCCGCGTGGCGCCCGACCTCGCACGGGCCTTCGCCAGCCGGGGCTTCGTGCACCTGTTCGCCAGGCCCCAGCTCGATCGCGCGATCGGCGACTTCAGCGAGGCCATCCGCATCGACCCCGGCTCTGCCCTCGTGCTCTACTATCGGGGCGTCGCGTGGTCCGGCAAACGCGACTGGGATCGCGCCATCGCCGACTTCGATCAGGCCATCCGGCTTCGGCCGGCCTTCAGCATTGCCTATCGCGACCGCGGCAAGGCCAGGGAGGCAAAGGGCGATCGGGCCGGCGCCGCCGCCGACCAGGCCGAAGCCGAGCGCATCGGCCGGCAGGGGCCCGATTGCGGGGGCGCCGCGGGTTGCGGGCGCTGATCCAGGTGCAGCGCGCACCTCGGCAGGCTTCGGGGAGCCGGCTTCCTTCAGCTCGCGTCGCGCGATGCGAAGTCGCCCGAGAGTTTCAGCACGGACACCACGCGTTCGTTGCCGCGCCCGGCCGGTCTCAGCGACTGATGGCTGAGGATCAGCCCAGTCTGGATCGCATGCGTCAACTCGCGAAACCGGTTCTCGGCGGAACGCGCACGTCCGGGAGCCGCCATTTCCTTCGGCCTGAATTGCTGGAGATTCCGCGGCACCAGCAGGCACGCGACCGTCGAAGGCCTGCGTTTCGCTCAGTCGGTCATCCGGCGCGGCCTGCCTTGGCCCCGGCTCGTTCACGCACCCGCGACGAGCACGACCTGAAATGCCGCAAAGACGACAAGGAAGGCGGCAAGGACGCATTCGATCGCCATGCCGCGAGGGCCCCGCATCCTGAGCCGCGGGAGATGGTTCGACGCCGGCGGCGAGCGCATGATCATGTCGGACACGGTGATGCCCCGAGTGTCTGGCAAGTGAAGCCGGTGGCCTCCACGCATTCGAGCGCGCGAGGCAGGCCGGGAAGCTATCGACTGTCCGAGGATCAATCCTCGAACGAGGTCCCGTGTACCGATCCCCTGTATCCCGCCGGTGTTGCCGACCGGGGAAATTGTGTCGTCGATGTCGCGGCCGCCTTTCGGCATCCTCTCTTTCCCGTTCCGCGTCCGGGCCGCCGCCTGTAGCCTGAGCGATGGGGCACGGAAGGAACCCGATCGTGTCAGCGTCACGCCTTTCCCTCGTATGAAGCACGCGTTGGCTCGATGCAGGTCGACGTCGCGACTCGCGACCGCCGTCGCGCTGCTCGCGGCCGCCTTCTCGCCCCTGGTGGCGGCGCACGCCGAGCCGCCGGGGGCCGCCGGCGCTGAGAACAACTCTTCCCCGAAAGCCGCGGCGACCGGGACGCCAGCCAAGGAACCGCGTCCCTCGATCGACCAGATCTGCCGCACCCTGGCACAGGCGGCGGCGGACAACGACCTTCCCGAGGATTTCTTCACCCGCCTCATCTGGCAGGAGAGCCGCTTCGATCCGAAGGCAGTCAGCCCGGCCGGGGCGCAGGGCATTGCGCAGTTCATGCCGCGGACCGCCGCGATGCGCGGCCTCGTCGACGCATTCGACCCGCTGCAGGCGCTGCGCGAATCGGCGAGCTACCTGCGCGAGCTGCGCGCGACCTTCCGCGGCAATCTCGGGCTGGCCGCGGCGGCCTACAATGCCGGCCCCGGCCAGGTCGAGGCATGGCTGGCGGGTCGCCGCCGCCTGCCGGGCGAGACGCTCTCCTACGTCCTCATCATCACGGGTTACAGCGCGCAGACCTGGGCGTCGCAGCCGCCGCAGCTGCCGTCCGCGAGCACGGCCGAGGGCACGCGCTGCATCGAGCTCGCCAAGCTCATGATCGACAGTCCGCCCCATCGCCGCGACCTTGCGTCCGACCCGGCGTGGGGACCATGGGGAGTCCAGCTTGCCGGCACGTGGTCCGAAGGACGCGTGCTCGCCACCTACGAGCGGCTGCGGCGCCGGCACGCCGCCATCCTGGGCGACCGCCTGCCGCTGGTCCTGAACGCGCGCCGGCGGATACCCTCGTCGGTCATCGTCCGCGTCTCGGAGAGCAGCCGGGCAGCGGCGGATGCGCTGTGCGCCAGGCTGCGGGCGGCTGGCGGCGCCTGCATCGTTCTGCGCAACCCGAGGAGTTGAACGCTCAGGCGACCAGCCAGCCGTGGCCCGCGGCGCTCATGAAGTCGAGCTGGACGACCACGTCATTATAGTCGGTGTCGCCGCCGCCGTACTGATCCTCGAAGCCCCAGATGCCGAGGCCGTAGCTCCACAGATGAGCGATGTCGACGCCGTCGACCGTCTCGTTGGCGGACGCAAAGCCCCAGAACGCGTGGCCGGAGGTCCGGTTGTGCAGCACCATGGCGACGATGTCGCCGGCACCGACATCCAGCAGCGCGGCCTGCACGAACTGTCCATAGCCGGGACCGTCGAGCAGCGTGCCGCCGCCGGCGAGGTGGTAGGCACGCGCCTGCGCCTGCACCGCATAGCCGGCGTCGTCCGGCGCGAGGCCGGCGATGCTGCCGATGAGATCGTCGACCCTGTAGAAGCCGACGGCGACGTCGTCGATGCCGGACTGACGCAGGCGCACGACCGCGTCGAGCGTGTTGTCGGGGCTCGGGCCGCCCGGGATCTCGGCAATCGCCATCGGCCGGGCAACGCGCAGGGCCGCCGTGGCCGAGTTCTGGAAATCGGCGAACCCGAACCGGTTGGTCAGGTCCATGCCGAAGGCGAGCGCATACGCGTCGTCGAGCGTGACCAGCAGCTCGGCGCCGTCGGCCACCGTCGCCTGGCCGAGCGCGCCCTGGCTCTGCTGGTCGAACAGGACGACCAGATCGGAATCGAACGAGGACTGCAGCACCTGGCCGGCGAAGCGCGGCGTCCAGGCCAGTTCCGCGGTGGCTGCGCTGTCGAGCTGAACCGCGCTCGCCCCCGCCTCGAAGGTGACGGACATCGAGCCGTCGTAGGAGATGCTTTGCAGGAGGAGCGACTGGCTGGCGCCGCTCTGCCAGCCGCCGCCGGCGTCGGTGGCGAGAACACCGGGGACCGAATCGTACGACCATTGCGAATGGGCGATGGCGCTCAGCGCCCGGGCGAGCAACAGGCCATTGGGCGAGCCGAGGCCGCTGGCGAGGTCGTAGCCGGCGCCCGCGAGGTAGCCGTAGCCCGTCGGGATGATGTGCTCGCCCTCGCTCCGGTAATGGTCGCCGCCGTACAGGAAGGAGGAGATGTTGTCGCCGACCGTGACGTCGTTGAAGGAGGCGGGCGCGACGGCGGCGGCGATGTAGAGCAGGTCCGTCATGTAGCCGAGGTCGGGCAGCCCCTGGTCCTCGAAGATGGCGTTGAGCTGCACGATCAGCGAGGCCCAAAGCGGCGTGGCCGCGCTGGTGCCGCCATCGCCATGCGTGCTCTTCATGTCCGCCGTCGGCACCGTGTAGAACATGTTGCCGCCCGCCGCGGCCGCGACGTCCGGCACCCCGCGGCCGGCGACATTGGTCCCGTCGGCTGTCTCGAAGGCGAAGAACGGCGACAGGGCCGACTGGAACCACGGCGTCGGCCGGGTCGGGTCGACGCCGCCATTGCCCGACTCGTTCGACTGATATCCCGGGTGCAGGTCGTGGTCATCGAGCTTGTAGCGATTCCACACCGTCTCGATGAACCAGTCGGCATCGGCCGCCGTCGGCAGGGCCGTCATCCCGCCGGCCACCAGCGACCACAGCACCTCCGGGTTCCTGTGATGGACCGCCTCGGTGTAGATCGCCGTGTAGGCGCCGGAGCTCGTCGCCGCCGTCTGATTGAGCGTCGGATCCTGGGCGGCCTCCCTGCCGAGGCTTACCGAGGTGCCGCCGACCACGATGCCGTAGGGGCTGGAGCGCGTGTAGGTGACGTTGGAATGGCCGTTGGCGATCTCGTAGCCCGAGCCACCATCGCCGCTCGACGAGACGACCGTGATGTTGCGCAAGGCCGCATCGGCAAAAAGCTGCTGGGCAGCCCACCAGAACGGCGAGCCCGGGCTGGGCTGGGCGACGGCGAACCGCTCGGACGACGATATCACGCCGGGATTGTTGACCGTGTCCCAGATCGCGGCCTGGTAGGTCGTGAACGGCTCCGATGCAGCACCGGCATTCGCCCCCGACCCGGCATAGAGGAGGAGCGTGCTGTTCGGGTTGATCGCCGTCGCCACGCCGACGTCGAGCGAGCGCTCCGAGCTCGAGGAGCCGTCGGTGCCGCCCGGCTGCACACCGATCACGGTCACGGTCTTCGGCAGATGGATCTCGTGGCGATACTCGTTGAGCAGGTGCTCGAAGGAGTGCTCGTCGGGCGATGCGTCACCCAACCCCGATTCCAGGATGGCGATTGCATCGGTCTCGACCGATAGAGCCGCCAACGGGAAATTGTAGTAGCCGGCGATCGTCTGCGGGAGCTGCTGGGTCTCGTGCGGCTTGCCGATGCCGTTGCCGGTACCCTGGTAGCCCTCCTCCAGCGCGTGCTCCGGGCCGCCCGATTCCGGAAGGACCGTGCCAAACGTCTTGTCGTCGACGTCGAACCAGAGTCCCTCGACGATGCCTTGCCAGCCGTCCGGAAGCGAAAGGCTGCCCGCCCAGTAGTACTTGCCGCCGCTCTCCGGGTCCTGCTGCAGGAGCGTCGTGTCGAACAGGGTCTCGAAGCCCGCGGTGTCCAGCTGCACCCAGATCGTGCGCGACGCCGCCGATGAGACGTAGCCCGTCGTCTGGTGCCCGGCCGCCTGCTCGACGGTCCGGAGGTTCAAGCCCGCCAGGCCATCCATGACCGTCTGGTAGTCGGCCTGGCTTGCGCCGAACGCGGCCTCGATCCCGGCCGTGCCCATCTCGGCCAGCTGCTTCTGGCGCGACGCCCAGTCGGATCCGAGCAGAGACTCGAGCTGCGTCTCGGGGGCTGCTCTGTCGAGCACCAGCGCGACGTTCATGACGAAATCGTGGGGCGCCGTCTGGCTGCCGGTCGGCGTGCCGCCGTCGCTCAGGGCATCGTTGAAGTAGCTGTCGAGATCGAGATAGGTCGCGTGGTCGAGCTGGTAGTACGCCATCATGCCTCCGTCGGGCCCCCATGGCGATGCACTACAACTCCATCCCGCCCTCGCCCGGCACACTCCCATGGCCCGCCATGGCGAGCAAATGCCGAGGCCGGCTAGCCGCCTGCCTTGCCATCGCCGGCGGCGGCGAACACCGGAACCGGCGCGTCGAACCCCTTCAGGGCCAGCGGATCCAGCTCGACGAGCGGCACCCTGGAAGCAACCTCGCGAGCTGCGACGCGATCGATCAGGACCTCGCCGTCCTGGGCGCTCGCGCACAGGCGCGATGCGAGGTTCACGACGTTGCCGATCGCGGTGTAGTGAAGGCGGCCTTCGGAGCCGATCTGCCCGACCGTGGCGGGGCCCATCGCCAGCCCGACACCGAAGCCAAGCCGGCTGTCGAGCGCGCGCCATCCGATCAGAAGACTCTGCACGCTCCGTTGCATGTCGTTCGCCAGATCGATCGCACGCAAGGCCGGGTCGGAGCAGGACACCGGCGCGTTGACCAGCACCATCACGCCGTCGCCGAAGAAGTTGATCAACGTGGCCTCGTGGGCACTGACGGCCCTCTCCAGCGCGTCATGGTACTCGCGCAGCACGCCAATGACGGTCTCCGCCTCGGCGCGCGCCGAGAAGGCGGTGAAGTCGCGCAGGTCGCAGAATATCACGACCACGTCGACGCGGCGGCCATCCAGGACGCGGTCGTCACCGGTGCGATCGATCAGCTCGGCGACCTGCGGTGCGAGAAAACGCTTCAGCCGTCCGATTCGTTCCGAGCGCTCCTGCGACAGCGCAAGCTCGCCTGCCATCTCGTTGAACCGCGTCGCCAGCCGCTCGAACTCGTCGCTCGTCGTCAGGCTGATCCGATGATCGAACTGTCCCGCGCCGATCCGCGTGACCCCGTCCTCCAGCACGCGGATGGGCTCGATCATGCGCCGGGTCAGCCAGTAGGCGAGCGCGGCCGCGAGAGCAGCGCCGGCGACGAGCAAGGCCGCCGTGCGCCACAGCGCAGCGTAGATCGGCTCGAATGCCTCGGCGACAGGTTGCTCGACGATGACGCTCCAGCCCACGCCGGGAATCGATGCCATCGCCGCCAGCACCCGGTCGCCGGCAATGTCCCGTCCGGCAGCCGCCTGGCCGGATTGGGCCAGAATGGCGGCCCGCAACGCCTGCAGCGGTTTGTGTGCGCTCTCGTCGGCGCGCAGCACCAGGCTGATGTCGGGATGGGCGACCAGACGTCCCGGCTGGTCGAGCACGAACGCCTCGCCGGTGCGTCCCACCCGGATGTCCGAGATCACGTCCCAGATGAACTTGAGATTGACCTCGGCGATGACGACCCCGTCGGCCGCTCTGTTGCCGGAGAGGGCGATGGTCATGAACGGTTCCGAGCCATTCTGGAAGGCGACCGGCCCGAACCATACCCGGTGCGCACGCGCGCCCACGACAGCAGGGGTCGCGGAGAGATCGTCGCCTCCTTCGACCCTGTTCAGGCCGATACGCGAGACGAACAGGCGTTCCCGTCCGGCGGGATCGACCAGGCTGAGACTCTCGATGGCCGGGACCTGGCGCAGCAGGCGCAGGGCATCGAGCCGGCGCCGGTTGCCGGGAGTCTCCGACCAGGGCAACTGCACCGTCCAGCCCATCTGGTCGCGGATCCCGTCGATGAAATCCGCGATCCTGGCGGCGGCCAGCCGGGCTTCCGCAGCCAGGAGATCGTTCAGCCTGGCGCGCTGGTCGTGGTAACCGAACCACGCCTCGCTCGCGCCGGCAATGAAAAGGGGCGCGACGACTGCCGCGAACAGGGTGCGGAAGTACTTCTTGAAAAGAGTCGCGCGCGGGGCGGCGACCGGACCGGGCATCGTATCAGCTCGCGCGCCGGTCGACCGGCCTGCTCATTCGATCACGCGGTCGGCGCTGCCCAGGAGCGAGGACGGGAAGGCCAGGCCGAGCTCGTCGGCCGCTTTCACATTGATGAACAACTCGACCTTGGTGACGCGCTGCACCGGCAGATTGGCAGGCTTCTCGCCCTTGAGGATGCGACCGGCATAGATCCCGGCATTGCGGTGCGTCTGGCTGAAATCTCCGCCATAGCTCATCAGGCCGCCGGCGAGCGGAAAGTCGCGCGATTGCGTCATCGCGGGAACGCCATGGCGGACAGCGAGCGCCGCAAGCTGCTGGCTGCGATAGGCGAAGTAGGGATCGGAGCTGAAGACAAGCCCGCCGGTGCCCAGGTCGTGCGCAGCGGCGAACATGCTGTCGAACTCCGGCTCGGAGCTCGCTTTCAGGACGGCAAGCTTCACACCGAGGCTCTCCGCCGCGACACGGAGATTGCTCAGCTGCGAGCTCGAGGTCGGGCTTGCCGGATTGATGGCGACAGCGAAGACCTTGCTGCCCGGGCGCACCTCGCGCATGAACTCCAGACGCTTGCGCGAGACCTCCACGCTCAGGCTCGACACGCCGGTCAGGTTGCCACCGGGGCGGGACAGGCTGTCCACCACGCCGAGGGCAATCGGATCGCCGCCCATCTCGAACACGGTCGGGATGGTCGCCGTCGCCGCCTTCGCTGCGAGCGCCACCTCGGCGCCGCCTGCCGCGACCATTGCCGTCACCTGACGGCTCGCAAGCTCCCTTGCCAGTGCGGGCAGCTCCCGGTACCGGCCTTCTGCCCACCTGAACTCGATCGCAACGTTGCGACCCTCCGCATAGCCGACCTGCGCCAGGCCTTCCCGGAAGGCGACGAGGCGACTTTCGTATTGCTGCGGCGATTCGGAGCCGAGATAGCCGATGACCGGCAAGGCCTGCGCATCGGCCGTGACTGTCCATGCCGCCGCGCCGCCGGCGAGCGCGACGAGGTCACGACGCCTCAATCCGGCGGCGGCTCCGGCAGAGCCGCGGGACACGAAACGCAAGGGGGATCTCTCCTTCGAGCCAATATCGGCCGGTCAATCGACCGCAGCATAATGTCCTAATTTGGCTCGCGAAGCAGTCGTTCGATGGCTCCCGAGCGGTCCCGCAACCGCACTGCCGGGCGTGGTCAGCCCGCGCATCGGGTCGCTCGGCAACGCATTGTCACTGCGGCTCCAGCCCGGCATGGCCGATCACCTTCTTCCACTTCGCTCTCTCGGTGGCCATCCGCGTCACGAGGTCCTGCGGGGCGCAGGACAGCTCGCGAACGCCGATGTTGCGGATCTTGCGCACCATTGCCTCCGAGCGGATGCCGTTGCCGACCGCGAGTGAAAGCCTGTTGACGAGGTCGATGCGCGTGCCCGCCGGAGCCGCGAGGTACCACCAGAGCGTCGCCTCGAAATCGGCGTAGCCCTGCTCGGCCACGGTGGGAATCTCGGGCGCGGCGAACCAGCGCTGGCTGGAGGTCACCGCCAGGGCGCGCAGCGCGCCCGAGCGGATGTGCGGCAGGCAGGACGGCAGATTGTCCATGGCGACGTGGAAGTTGCCGGCGAGAAGATCCGCCAGCATGCGCGAGCGGCTGTCGTAGATCATGTGCCGCAGCCGGATGCCGGCGACGCTTTGCAGGTACTCCATGGCCAGATGACCCGCGCTGCCCACCTCCGGCGATGCATAGCGCACCCGGGAGGGACCGAGCGTCGCGCAGTAGTCGACGAGCTCCCGGAGCGAGCGGGCGGGAAACCGCGGATGCACGACCAGCACGTTCGCCACCTCGCCGACCAGCGAGATCGGCGCGAAGCTCTCGACGCTGTCGTAGGGAACGTACTTGTGCAGATACTGGTTGGTGACGGCCGTGCCGACGTGCCCCAGAAGCAGGGTGCGGCCGTCCGGCGAGGCCTTGGCGACGATCTCGGCGCTGACGTCGCCGCGCGCGCCGATCATGTTGTCGACCATGAACGGCGAGCCCGTCGCCTGCCCCAGGATGTGCGCCACCACGCGTGCCATGACATCGGTGGTGCCGCCGGCGGCGAACGGCACGACGATGCGGGCGACGCCATCGACCGGCGTGAACCCCTGGGCCCGGCCGGCGCCGGCGAGCGGAGGAACCGCGAGCGTGGCAACGCCGAGACCCGCACCGAGGACGGCGCGGCGACGAATTGCGATCGGCATTTTCCCCTCCTGTGTTGTCCGGTTGAGGCTGCGCGCCTCCTGTGAAGATCCGCTGGGAGCGCGCCACTTTCTCAGCATCGTGGTGCGCGCCGACGTGCCGTGGTCTCCTCAGCCGACGGACGGCGCCGGCAGCCCCTCGAGCTGGGCGGTGAAATGCGGCACCGCTCCCTCGAGACAGCGCGACCACGCCGTCACCGAGACGTTGACGAGCTTGTCGCCGAGCTGGTCGAGCAAGGCGCTTTCGATGGCGTGCTGGAAATCGCCCATGCCGTTGGCCCAGCCGGCCGGCGTGAGCAGGGCAGCCAGGGCCGCGGCGGACGCGCCGCGCGCGAAGCACTCCAGGACAGCCAGCTCGATGTCGGACGGGCCGGGGAGCAGCGCGTCGACGTTGAGGCGGACGTCGTAGCGGCGTGGCCGCGGCGGATCGTTCCAACGGCCGCAGGCGAAGGGAATGTCGACGGAACCGAGCCGCATGGTGAAGCTCGAGCCTATCGACGGCAGGATCCGATCGGCGCCCCGGTTGCGAAGGTACGCAAGCGCCGAGGACGACATCAGCCCCGAGATCTCTTTCTCCTCCAGGCGCGAGATCGGGCGAAGCGGTACACGAATGTCGGTCGGCTTGCCTTTCACCACATGGCGGACCACGATCTCCCTGACGCCATTGGAGTCGAAGATGCCCATGACGTGCAGCGGCATGGGAACCTCGAGCACGATGCCGGCCGGAGGTTCCTGGCGGAACTCGTAGGTGTTCGGCACCGCGCGGATCGGCGCGAACCAGTTGGTCCAGCCCAGCGTCGGGTTCGAGCCGACGCCCGTCAGGCAGAGGTAGTGGGCGAACTCGAAGGCGTCCATGCGATCGAGATGTCCAAGCTTGCTCATCGTGCTCCCCGTCGATTTGCGACGAATGCCGCCCACACGCGGCTTCGGCCCGATCGAGTATCGCCGCCGGGCGTTAGCCGAGTGGGAAGCCAGCGTTCGGAAAGCGTGATTTCCGCGTGTATCGACGAGATTCGGCCGGCGGGCTACAGTGCCGGCCGTCGCTGTCGATCGGGGGAATGATGGCTGTTCCGGCCCACCGATTTTCGCTCTCGCTCCTGGGTTCGTTCCGCCTCGCCGGCCCGGATGGCGAGCGCATCGACATCGTCAGCCGCAAGGGCATGGCGATGGTAGCCATGCTCGCCACTGCCGACGGCGGCGAGCGTACGCGTGGCTGGCTGCAGGAGAAGCTGTGGGGACAGCGCGACCGGCCGCAGGCCCAGGGCAGCCTGCGACGCGAGCTCAGCCATCTGCGCGAGCACCTGAATGCCGGTCCGACGCCGGCGCTGATCTGCGAGCGGCAACGCGTGCGGCTCGACCTGCAGCAGTTCGACATCGACGTCGTGCGGCCGCGGCAGGAAGGCGGCGTGGTCGGCGACTTCCTGGAGGGCTTCGATCTCGCCGGCGAGGAAGGCTTCGAGGACTGGCTGCGCGAGCAGCGGAGCCTGCTGGCGGCACGAGCGCCGGGCCAGGCGGCGGGCGAGCGGCCGGTGCTGCGCGCGGTGTCCGCCGCCCTCGCGCCGGAGAGCGGCTTCGTCGATCGGCCCGCGCTCGCCATCCTGCCCTTCGCCAACCTCACGGGCGACCCGGCCAACGACTATCTGTGCGAGGGCGTCAGCGAGGACCTGATCGACCGCGTGTCGCGCCTGCGCTGGCTGCCGGTGATCTCGCGCAACTCGAGCTTCGCCTTCGCCTCCGACCGTGTCGACCCGCGGGTCGTCGGCCAGCGACTGCGCGCGAAGTACCTGCTCGAAGGGCGGCTCAAGACGTCGAGCGACGGCTTCTCCCTCACCGTCAACCTGTCCGACGCGGCGAGCGGCTACTCGATGTGGTCGCATCGCGTGCCGCTGCCGCCCGACCGCTCGCAGGATGCGCTCGACCCGATCGTCGCCGAGCTGGTCGGCGTGCTCGATACGCAGGTCGACTATGCCGAGCAGGCACGCGCCCGCGGCAACCGCCAGAACCGGCTGGAATTCAACAACCTGATCTGGCGCGGCCGCTGGCATCTCAACCGGCTCACCAGCGCCGATTCGGGGATCGCCCGCCAGCTCTTCGAGCAGGCGCTCGAGCTCGAGCCCGATTCGCCCGAGGCGCTCATCCAGGCGACCTACTGCCTCGGCTGGACGCTGTGGGCGCAGCGCGGCAGCGAGGCCCAGATCGGCGAGATGCGACGGCTGGCGCATCGCGCCATCGTGGCCGATCCCGACGACGGGCGCGGCCACATGCTGGCCGGCATCGCCGAGCTGTGGCTGCGCCAGACCGGCCGGGCGCGCACCCTGTTCGAGCGCGCCATTGCCCTCAACCCCAGCCTGTGCCAGGCCCATGCCCAGCTCGGCTGCCAGCACAACCTGGTGGGCGAGCCGGCCCAGGCGATCGAGCCATTGCGCCGCGCCCAGCGGCTGAGCCCGAACGACATCCACATCTTCTTCATCATCGGCGAGCTCGCGCTGTCGTACTGGATGCTCGGCCGCTGGGACGACGCGATCGACCATGCCGACCAGTCGCTGGTCCGCCGGCCGGCCTATTGGTACGCCCTGGTCATCAAGATCAACGCCCTGATCGGCAAGGGCGACCGCTCGGCGGCGCGCCGCGCCTACGACGAGCTGATGACCCTGAAGCCGGATTTCACGCCGCGATTCATCGACTGGACACCGTTCATCGATCGCACCTGGAATCAGCGCCTGGCCGACGGCATCGCCGCGGTGACGGGTGACGCCAAGCCGCTGTCGCGCCGGCGCCAGTAGCAGCGCCCATCCTTCCACGCTCGCGAGGCCGCCGTCCATGCTCGAGCTCAAGTACTTCAGGCTGATCGACGCCTACGAGCGCTCGGAACGGGAAGCGGCCGAGCCACCGCCGGCACGCGCCTTCGATATCGACGAGCTCGGCCCGGACAGCACGATCAAGCGGGCCATCGCCGAGGTGGCGCGAGTCGCCGTGCTGATCGTCTTCAAGCTGCTGCGGGCTTTCTGGCCGGTGGCGCGGATCGGCCGGCTGGTCATCGTCTCGCGCCACGCCGATGTCCGCGAGGTGCTGCTCGACCGCGAGCATTTCCGGGTGCCGTTCGGCCCGGAGATGCGCAGCCTCACCGGCGGTGCCGATTTCGCCCTCGGCCTCGACGGCGAGGCGCACGACCGGCAGCGCCGCTTCCTCGATGCCGTCGTGCGCCGGGCCGACGCGACGCGCATCCTGGAGCGAACGCGGTTCTTCACCGGGGCGCTGCTGGAGAATTCAGGCGGCCGGATCGACGTCATGACCGACCTCTTCGGCCGCGTCCTGACCGAGACCTGCAGCGAGTATTTCGGTCTCGACCTCGACGAGCCGCACGCCTTCCTCGACCGCTCGATCGGCATCTCCGCCCTGATCTTCGCCGATCCGCTCGGCAGCCCGAGAACGCGCCAGCTGGCCATGAATGGCGCCCGGCGCGTGTGCCATCTCGTCGACCGCGCCATCGCACGCGCCCACGTCCTGCCACGCGACACCGTGATCGACCGGCTGGTCCAGTTCCGTGACGAGCACGGCGGCGCCATCCCGGACGACGAGATTCGCGCCATGACGATCGGCACGATGACCGGCCTGATCCCGACCAACCTCCTGGGTGCGGGCAAGATGCTGGAAGAGCTGATGCGCCGCGGCCTGCTGGCGAAGGCCATCGACGCGGCGGCGGCGGCGGAGCGCCATCGCGACAGCGATCCGCCGGCGGCCGACCGGCATCGCCAGGTCCTGCGTGCCCTGCTGCTCGAGGCGTCGCGTCTCAACCCGGCGCTGTTTCCCGGCCAATGGCGCTTCGCGCCGCGCGCCGCCACCATCGCCGGCAAGACCGTCGAGGCCGGCTCCGTCGTCCTGGTGGCGACCCTCTCCGCGCTGCGCGATCGCCGGGCCTTCAGCGCGCCGGATCGTTTCGAGGCGGGGCGCACCATCGACCCCGACCTGATGTTCGGCACCGGATCGCATCGCTGCCTCGGCGCCCACCTTGCGATGGAGCAGATCACCGAGATCTTCCAGATCCTGCTGGCCCAGCCCGGCATCCAGGTCGCCCGCGGCGCCGCCGGCATCATGACCCACATCGGCCCTTACCCGCGCCGGCTCGACATGGTGTTCGAGCCCGCGGGCGCGCCGGCGCAGCAGAGCCTGGTGACCATCCAGGCGCGGCTCGAGCCGGACAGCCTGGCCGGCGTACGGGACATGATCGTGGCGCTCGGCAATCCGGCGACCGCGGACAGCCCGATCGGCCAGGCGCTCGGGCGCACCGGCCTGGTCCACTTCGCGTCGCTGTCGGCCTTCGACGCCGCCGATCCGGACGACGCGCAGGCCGCCCCCGATCCCCGCCTGGTCCTCGAGCTCAGCGTCGACGGCGAGACGGGCCATGCGCTCGGGCGGATCGTCGGCGAAGCCGGGCCGATGCTCGAGCCGATCTTCCGGCGCATTGCCGGCAGCGGAACCCGGCCGCTCGCCGAGCTGATGCACGCGCACCGGACGAAGCTCCACTCGTTCCCCTGGGGCGCGACCGGTCTCGAGTTCAACGGCACGCCCGATTGCCCCGTGGGCGACATCGCGCGGCAGCGCGAGGTCTCGGTGTTCGTGCGCGATGCCCTCGCGCGCTTCCTGCGTGCCCATGACGGCGTCCACAAGCGGGCGATGGACGTCCTGGCCTATGTCAGGAGCCTGACGCTTCCGCACGAGACGATGCCGTCGGCAAGGGCTGCATCACCGTCGGCTCCCGACGCCGTTGCCGCCGAATCGGCGCTGCGCGACCGCGGCGAGGCGCTGCGGCGGTTCCTGATCCGCCCGGCCGGACGACGGCTGGCGATGTCCGACTGGTCGGGCCGCGGCAACAGCGTCGGCTGGGCGGCGCTCTTCAGGTCCAGCGTCGGCATCTACGGCCTGTTGCTGGTGATTGCTGTCGTGTGCCTGAACGGAGCGGCGATCCATTGCGTGGTCGGCACGACGTCCTGGATCACGCCGGCCCTGCTGATCGCGTCAGGCGCGGCCACGGCCGCTCT